>Ga0209395_1003557_pt1 | contig 19153 bp, 15 predicted proteins | sample GOMGulsemesocosm_3_FD_184635 | JGI IMG/M metagenome (GOLD analysis project Ga0209395, IMG submission 184635) | Methane-oxidizing microbial communities from mesocosms in the Gulf of Mexico - GOM9D Gulf of Mexico (SPAdes) (version 2) | ecosystem: Environmental > Aquatic > Marine > Cold seeps... | reverse complement strand
AGCTTCAGACATTGTACATTTCAAAATTATTCTAAACAAAAATACTAATACTAATCCCATTTTCAAAACTAATTCAAACTAATTATTAAAAACATTTTTTTAATAATAAACATCAGTCTAAGTTTAAGACTGATATTAAGGCATTAATTTTGATTAGTCTTAACAAATACAAACAGTTGACTATGCTAAAACTTATTCCTATTCTTTTTCTGACTATCTCTTTTAGTTTGGCTGCACAAAGTTACACCTCAAAGTCAATCGATTACAACCAACAACTAGGACCACCCATGAAAATAAAACTAGTTTTAGCAGGGAATTTTTGCGAAATGAGATCTAACCATTTCCACACAGGCTTAGACATTAAAACTAACCATAAAGAAGGTGTTAAATTGTATGCCATTGAAGATGGATTTATTTCAAGGCTAAAAGTGTCACCTTGGGGATATGGGAATGCAATTTACATTCAACATACAAACGGATTAACAAGCCTTTACGCACATTGTCAAAAATTCACACCTAAAATCGACTCTTTAGTATACGAAATTCAAAAAGCTTATGAAAAATCAGTTATAGACAAAGATGTATTAGCGTTGAAAATACCAATAAAAAAAGGGCAATTCATTGGCTATTCTGGAAATTCAGGAAGTTCATCTGCGCCTCATTTACATTTTGAAATTAGAGAAACTAAAACCGAACATGCTATAAACCCCTTATTATTTAAATGTTATCAAAAACAAATTAAGGACACTACACCGCCCCAAATTAGAGGTGTTAAATTTTACGCTATTACAGACAAAGGCTACATGATCCCTGATAAATTTGAATATTATTCGGTTTACAAAAAAGATAATAAACTAATACTAAATGATGGCAAACCAATCAATTTAGACAAATTACTAATTAAAGATTCAAAATTGGCTCTAGGCGTCTTAGCCGTAGACAAATTAAACGGAGCCGGAAATACATGTGGGATTTATAATTCAACCCTAAAAAAGGACGGTCACCTTATACATGAGCAAAAAACAGAATATATGAATTTTGACTATAACAGATTCATGAATTCTCATAAGGACTATAGGGCATTTAAAAAACAGAGAAAACACATTCATAAACAGTTTACCACAAACATAAACCCATTACCTATATACCCAGTAAATAATGGGAAAATTAAATGGGATGAACGAAATGGAAAATATGAAATAACCGTTTTAGACGTTCATGGTAATTCATTACAATTGGAATTTACTATTGAATCTAAAGAAAACACCTACCAACCCAATCATTTTAATCAAGTGACAAAATACATTTACCCAGACACGGTTAATTTTATTTTAAAAGACAATTTTCAAGCACTTTTTAAAAAAGGCACATTCTATGAACCCTTAGAAGTTATGTTCAAAGAAAAGCCAAAAGATAGCTCTTCCAATTTTATTGGTAACAGTTACTCATTTGCAGATAACACCATACCCCTTCAAACCAAATTTGATATCAGAATTAAATGCCCCACCCTGTCGGACAACTTCCCAAAAGACAAACTAGCCATTGTGTACACTGACAACAGAAAAAGAATTAAATATGTGGGTGGAACCTATTTTGACGGCTGGGTAGAAGGACAGGTTAGAGCATTTGGAAAATTCACATTAATGGTAGATTCAATCGCTCCCATCATCACACCATTTGACTACAAACCCAACAGACCTATTACAAAATATAGTACCTTAGAATTAAAAATAACTGACAATTTAGCTGGTGTGAAAAGTTACAAGGCATACATTAACAAAAAGTGGGTATTTATGTACTACAACCGTAAAAAAGGGCGTTACATCATTCCACTGAACGGTTACAGTAAACCACATTTAATTAAAGGGAAAAATGTAATTAAGATTGTCGCGTTTGATAGGAAGAATAATAAGTCTACCTTGGAAACTGAAGTTGTTTATTAAAAATAATAAAGTTTTAATTAGTAACTTTATAACTTAAATTATAAATTACACAGTAATAAATCATTTTCAAACCATGAAATTTTCAATTATCAGTCCAGTCTATAAAGCCGAAAACATATTACCCATACTGGTAAAACGAATTGAGGATAGCATGCTTGAAATTACGTCTGATTTCGAAATCATATTGGTCGAAGATGGAAGTCCAGATAACTCATGGATAGAAATTGAACGACTGAGTAAATCTAATAAAAGAATAAAGGGGATAGAACTAAGTCGAAATTTCGGGCAACATTATGCCATAACTGCTGGATTAGACCACGCAACCGGAGAATGGATTGTGGTAATGGATTGTGACTTACAAGATCAGCCTGAAGAAATATCCAAATTATACTCAAAAGCAAAAGATGGCTATGATGTTGTATTAGCTAGTAGGCATGCTAGGCAAGATTCTTTTTTTAAACGTACTTTTTCTTTTTTATTTTACAAAGTATTAAGTTATTTAACAGGATATAAACAAGATGAATCAGTTGCTAACTTTGGAATTTATCATAAAAATGTCGTTTCTGCAATTGTTAAAATGAGAGAATCTATTAGATACTTCCCAACAATGGTGAAATGGGTTGGCTTTAAAACAACTAAAATCAAAGTTGAGCATGCATCAAGATTAGAAGGAGAGACATCTTATAATATAAAAAAATTAATAAAGCTTGCTATTGATATTATTTTAGCCTACTCTGACAAACCACTTCAAATAATGATTAAAATTGGATTTATTATTTCAGCTTCTTCAATGTTTGTAGCCCTATTTTTCCTATATAAATGGATATCAGGAATGATTTCTGTAACTGGTTTTACAAGTTTGATAGTATCTATCTGGTTTTTATCGGGAATTATAATGATGACTTTGGGAATTGTCGGTTTATATATTGGTAAAACCTTTGAAGGCGTTAAAAATAGACCCATTTATATAATTAAATCAAAAACTAATGATTAATAAACTTAAATGGGATTCACAGTTTTTCAAGTATAATGTAGGCAAAATCAATGTGAAAGATAGTATTAACACCGCTGCTTTTATAAAACTAAGCACACCATACAGACTTGTTTATTTGTTTTCCAACCATAGAATTCAAGTGTTTAAAGGCCTTAAATTTATGGAAAATAAGATTACTTTTCATAAAAAAATCAATTCGAAACTTAATTCTTTAGGGAAAATACAAATTTTTGATGTGAAAAAAGATTCAAAAGATGAATTACTTCAATTAGCCTATTTAAGTGGTATTAAATCTAGGTATAACCGGGATGAAAATTTTAGCAGGGTTGAGTTTGAAAAATTATACCGTCAATGGATAGACAATTGTTTACTTGAAAAATCTCATTCTCAAATATTAGTATTTAAAGATAGCCATAAAATAATTGGCTTTACAACTATAGAATCATTAAATACTGGAACCTCAAAAATTGGCTTAATAGCAGTAGGTATTGACTATCAAAGAAAAGGAATTGCTAAACAATTATTGAGCGCAACTGAAAGTGTTTCTGTTGATTATAAATGCACATCCATTGAGGTAACAACACAGGGAGATAATAAATCTGCAACAATGTTTTATCAAAACTATGGTTTTAATGTTATATTTACAAAATACATTTATCACTATTGGAATATACTATGATACCATTTAACAAACCATACTTAACCGGTAAAGAAACAGATTATATTCATAATGCTGTTGAATCTGGTAAATTGTCTGGAAATGGTAAGTATACAAAACTGTGTCAAACTTTTTTTGAAAACAAATATAATTTTAAAAAGTGTTTATTAACAACATCTTGTACGGACGCTTTAGAAATGGCAGCCATCCTTTTGAATATTAAAGAAGGTGATGAGGTAATAATGCCATCATATACCTTTGTGAGTACGGCAAATGCCTTTGTATTAAGAGGGGCAACTATTATTTTTTGTGACTCATGTAAAGATCATCCAGGAATAGATGCTGACAAAATTGAAGTATTAATTACAAATAAAACGAAAGCAATTGTCCCAGTTCATTATGCAGGTATGGGATGTAACATGTCAAAAATAATGGCGCTTTCAGCCAAATATGACATAGCTATTATTGAAGATGCAGCCCAAGCAATCGACAATTATTATACCTTTCCAAATGGAGAAGTAAAAGCATTAGGAAGTATAGGCCATTTATCTACGTTTTCTTTTCATGAAACAAAAAACATTATTTCTGGCGAAGGTGGCATGCTGGCTATCAATGATGAATCTTATAGTCATAGAGCAGAAATAATTTGGGAAAAAGGGACTAATCGCTCATCTTTTTTTAGGGGAGAAGTGGATAAATATGGATGGGTAGATATTGGCTCATCTTTTTTGCCTTCAGAAATTGTGTCGGCATTTTTATATGCGCAATTAATGTCTTTAGATGACATACAGAATAAAAGAAAACAGATTTGGAATAGGTATAATGAAGGCTTGAAAACTTGGGCAAAAGAAAAAAACATTAGCTTACCATATCAACCAAAAGACTCGACTAATAATGCCCATATGTTTTACATGGTGTGTGAATCGTTAGAACAAAGAAATACAATAATTAAAAAATTGAAAGAGGATGCGATATTATCTGTTTTTCATTATTTAAGTTTGCATAAAAGTCCTTTTTATGCTAATAAGTATAAAGGGCAAGAATTGGCTGAAAGTGATAGATATACTAATAGATTATTAAGACTACCTTTATTTTATGCACTGTCAAATGAAAACTTAACCTATATTATAAAATCATTAACTCAAATTAAGTAAAATAGAATTAAGAGTACATGCCAACACACTTTGATACTTAACTCTTTAAAATAGTAATCAAGATTAAATAGTTCACTAAAATTTTAATTACATTTGCTTTAATATAACTACACTATACATGGGAATAACAATTGGACATTTTATACTACCAATTCTTTTAATTTTTTTATCATATAGTACAGGCTATGTATTGATTAAAAATAGAATACCAAATGATTTTTTAAAATTAAAAAGTTTTTTTTCCTTTTTCATTGGCTTAATTACTTTGGTTTTTATAACCTCTTTGTTTGTCACAAAAGGCATAACTATTCATATCGTTTTTTTAGTACCAATTGCCTTTTTTATAGTTAAGCACAAGAAAAAAGGCTTGACAATAACCGATCCTTTTAAAATCTATGATTTTTTAAAAGGGTTCAAACAAATTTTCATTCTATACCTTATTTGGTGTTTTATTTACATTTTAATAGCCTACTTTAATTATATCAACCAAGACATAGAGAGATACTTGTATAACGACATTTATCATTACGCTAGGCTGTCGGATGTCATTTGGATGACAGGAGAAGAAAATTTTTTGGGGAATATAAATTATAATTCTCTTTTTGAAGGTGGTACGGCTCCATATCACTATTTTGAATTATATGTTAATATGATTTTGAGTGAATTTTTTAAGATTAATTCTTTATGGTCTTATGTTATAAGTGTACCAATTGTTTTATTAACTCTAGGTAGTTCATTATTATATTCTATATTAAGTGAAGTTAAAAAAACATCAAAATGGCAAAATTATATTTATGCCATAATCCTGCTTTTCATTTCAGGTACCATTATCGTTCCTCTAGAATATGTTCATGAAGGCAATTTCGCTACCAATATTATAAACCAGGTTACACCAAGGTATATATTAATTTACATATCATTTGTATTGTCAAGTTTCTTTATTTTCAAAAAGAAATATTACTTAAGTCTATTCCCATTAGTTTTTTTGCAAATAGTATCTTTCGTAATGGTACCAAGCGTTTCATTCGCTATTTTTTTTGGCATTTCTTTACTATACATTTTTAAGTTGGAGCAAAAAAAAATAATCTTAAATATGCTTCTAATTCAAGTTACAAGTGTCATCTCAATTTTTATATTTTACAAATACACACAAATACCAAAAGTGAATGACGGATTAGAATTTTCGTATAGTGTCGTAATTGATGGTGTGTATAATAATTACTTGAGCATTATAAAATACATCATAGCTTCAAGCGTATATTTGTTACAATATTATTCAGTGTTCCTAATCCCGTTATGTATATTAATTTTTATTCAATTCAAAAGAAACATAAAAACAACCAAGCTTATTCATATTACATTTTTAATAATATTAATAGAAGGGGGAATACTAGTCACCTCATTATTGTTTGGTCATCACCCTGAATTTTTTCAACCTGAACATTACTCGGTTGTAATTGGATGTAATGTAATATTATTTTGGATGTTTATATTTTCAATCACATCAAAAATAAAAGGTATAAAAGTACTAACAATAATACTTATTCTAGTTAGTGGTAATAATATAATAGATACAGTATTAAAAAACTTTTCAGTCCCTTATAATAATACAAATATAAAAAGAGGATTAACTAATGAATTTTTTGACGAATTTAACAAAAACGATAGATACACCATTGGCTTTGTCGGATTTCTAAACAATTATAGTGAAATAGAAAATATCAAACCTGTAGTTTATCCAATAGGTAACACGTTGTTAAATTACAACTCTGGAATAAACCTTGAGGCGATTGACTCAAGAATCATTAATACTAAACTTAAACATTTAAAAAACACTAATTATTCAATTTTTAGTCAAAACAATAAAAATAGTAATCAAGAATCAATTTTAAAACAGTTTCTTTTGGAAAATAATATTAATTACTTTATTGGTTTTGAAAAAGATAAGATAGACAAATATTTATTGAATAATTCTGTTGAAATAATAATAGATAATCACAGTGGTTTATTTCTTAGAAAAATTAAAATAAAATATTAAAAGACTTACTTAAAGAGGACGGACTATAGCTAATATTTTAATTAAAGGGGTAAGCTTAATACAAATTCCGTTTTATGTTAATTATTTCACTGAGGCCGAATTCGGTATATTAGGCATGCTTAGTGTATTTGGTGGATTTACAGGTGCAATTGTATCTTTCCAATTATACCAAGGAATGGGTAGATTTATTGCTGAAGATGTTTCATTCTAACCAAACAAAGACCTGAAGCATCTACGCAGGATTTTAAGCAATAAAAAAACACAAACTCTACCTTAATCAAACATAAAATACAAACTCTTATCACAATTTTATATGAACTTAATCAAAACTAAGCAAATCTTAATATATTTGTCCAAACCCCAATTAACAATTAATGCTAAAAGACTTACTTAAAGAAGGTGGATTATATACTATTGCCAATTTTCTTACAAAAGGTGTCAGTTTATTATTAATTCCCTTTTACACTACTTACTTTACCCCATCAAACTATGGTGTAATTGATATTTTAGCATTATTTGGTTCATTTATAATAAATGTATTCATGCTTCAATTAAACAGAGGACTCTCTAGACACGTAGCAGAACCATCTTTTACAATAGATGAAAAAACAAAATACGCCTCAACCGCAATTTGGACTTCATTGTTTCTTTTAGTACTATTGTCTATTGCTCTAACCATTTACCAAAACTCAATAATAGATTTCCTTTCAGGTAAAGACAGGATAAGTAACTTGACATATAATTTGGCTGTATATTCTATTGTGTTAAATGCAATTTTTTACTTATTAGGAGTGTACTTAAGAAGCTTGAGAAAAGCTAAACAGTTTGCTATTATGTCCTTTACACATGCATTGTTTGGCATCCTATTGGTCTTAATATTTGTTTTAAAATTCAACCTAGGAATTAACAGTATTTACTTGAGCTATATAGTACTTGTACCTATTTTAATTATCGTTCAACTTATACTATTAAAAGAGAAAATTAAATTCACTTTTGATTTCAAAATATTGAAAAAACTATTAAGTTATAGTACTCCTTTAATACCCGCTTCAATAGCAATTATTATAATGAACTTTTCAGATAGAATTTATATTAAGGAATACTTAAACTTCTCAGAACTTGGGATTTATGCAATAGGTACAAAGTTTTCTAGTATAATTGGTCTTTTTATTACTGGATTCACAATGGCCATTACACCTTTGATAATAGAGAAACAACATGAACATAACACAAAAGGAGAATTAGGTGAAATATTCAATCTCTTTATATCACTTGGTTCATTAGGTGTATTAGCATTATCTATATTTTCTAAAGAAATGATTCACTTATTTACTAATGAAAAATTCTACAATGCATCTGACGTAATGCCTCTTATGTTTCTAACTTCATATTTTATAGGATTTGCAATGTTTTCACAAGGGCTAATTTTAAAGAAAAAAACATTTATTTCCGCATTATTAATAACTATTTTCGCAATAATAAACATATTACTGAACAAATACTTAATCCCAGTATGTGGAATATCAGGCGCTGCATTAGCAACTTTTATTTCTACTGTAAGTTACCAATTATTATTATTGTATATCTCAAGACATTATTTATATATTCCCATAAATAAAAACAAAATATTCTTTGTTTCTTTGTTTCATATCGGATTGATCATAGTATTCTTACAATTAAACCTTAAGTTGAATATTGAAGGGTTTATAATTAAGATATTATTTATAATATTTTACATTATAGTATTACTAAAAACCAATTTATTAAATATAAAATCTATTTTTAAGACAATAATAAAATAAACCGATATTAAAATACATGAATAATTTCATTAACAATAATATTATATTAATTAAATTCACAAAATGAAGATAGTAATTGGAACAATTGAAATAACTAACAACATTAAAACTATTGCTTCAGAACTTCAAAAACAAGGGCATCAAGTTATTTCAATTGCAGAAAACAATAATAATTTTTATAATAACAAATACACATATGACCCCTATGATCTGATTTTTGACTACCATTTTCCTAAATATAAGTATTCAAAAAATAAAATCCTTTCTATATTTAAAAAAACAATCAGATTAATTGATAAGCTTTCTTTTCGAATTCTAAAAAAAATTACAGTAACTAAAATAATAAAATCTAACGATTTATATATTTCAATCTGGGAAGGCTTGCTGCCTAACGATAGTGATTTAAAAATTTGGAAAAAATACAATAAAAAAATAATAACACTTTTTGTAGGAAGTGATGTCAGAGATTATAATGCATATTTTAAAAAATATAATATTTCATTAAACTTGCCAAAATCGTTTCTTGAAAATGAAAAATTAAGATTACCTAGGAAGTTAAATAAAGTGAAATTACATGAGAAGTATTCAGACGCCATTTTTTCAATGCCGGATCAATCTAATCTACTAACTAGATCCTATTATCATAAACAATTACCAGTGAATATAGACAGTTTTATATTCAAAATTAAGAAAAGAGAAATTCCAATAATAATACACGCTCCAAGTAATCCAATATTAAAAGGTACTAAAGAAATTTTGTCAATGATTAATAAATTGAAAAATGAAGGTGTTCAATTTGAATTTAAACTTATCACCAATACCCCACATGACAAAATCAAAGAAATTTTAACAGATGCTGACATATTAATTGATCAAATTCTATTACATGGCCCTGGAAAACTCGGCATTGAAGCAATGGCAAGTGGATGTGTAGTAGCTACAAAATTTCTAAAAGAATCACCTCAATGTTTTAAGCCTCCAGTTTGTAACATAAATATAGAAAACATGTATAATGAAGTAAAGTTGTTAATTGAAAATTATGAATTGAGAAGACAAATAGCAACTGAAGCTTATAATTATGTATTAAAAAATAATAACGTTAAAAAGATAGTGATAGAAATGTTAAACAAGGTGACAAACGACATTCATGAAAATTACGATTATAACATTGTGAATAATGAAAAATAAAACTATACTTTTAATTTCACCAGAAGCTTGGGGAACAAATTTCGTTTCCAAACATCATTATGCAAATTATTTAGCAAAAGATAACACTGTGTATTTTTTAAACCCAGTCAGAAGCTCAAAAATGAACCCATTTAGTAACGTTAATTTAAAACTTGAGTCAATAAAAGACAATTTATTTCAACTAAACTATCAAAACTTACTACCTAGATTAAACAAATTACCAAAATTTATTCAAAACTGGATATTTAAAAAACAAGCTAGGCAGATTCAAAAACACATAAATATTAAAAAATTTGATATTGTTTGGAGTTTCGACCCTTATCGCTTTTGGAATCAAAATAATTGGGAATCGGAAAAAACAATTTACCATACTGTAGATTTTCATCCTCAAGCAATATATCAAGATGACATATGTTTAACTTCTTCAACAGTTATTGGTGTGACCCCGCTTGTTATAAACTCTATAAAAACAAGTCAAAATCAAATTTATAAAATTGGACATGGTGCTGACATTGATAATTTCATAATGGACGAAACTTTTGAAGTTCCTGGCAAAAATAAGGTTAAAGCATGTTATACTGGAAACTTTCATAAAAATATAGATTACAATTTATTAATTTCTATTGCAAAAAACAATAACAATCTAGACTTTATATTAATAGGACCTTATGGTAATAATAATTTATCAACAGGAAATCAAATAGAGTTAGAAAAATTAGAAACATTAAGAAATTTAAGCAATGTATATTTTACAGGAAGTATTCCTTCACATTTACTTATGAAGTATATAAATAAATGTGATATAAATTTAGTATTATTCAAAAAAAAATATGAAACTTTACACTGCAGTCCACACAAAATGATGGCATATTTTTATAGTGGAAATATTACCTTATCAAATTATATTGACGAACATAAACATACTGATTCTGATATAATAATAATGTTAGATGATATAAAATTAAAGCTGAAAGAAATAGTAAAAAACATAGCTAAATATAATACAATAAAATTAATAGAAAAAAGAAAAAAATATGCACTTGAGAATTCTTATGATAATAAGATAAAAGAAATATCAGAAATAATTTACCCTAATTAAATGAAAAGAATTCTTCTTATTTCAATTGCTTTCCCACCTAAAAACGATCCAGAATCATTGCAGGCTATAAAGTATATAAAATACTTAGCCAAAAATAATAGCGTTGATGTAGTGACATCAAAATCACCTACATTATGGATGCCTTATGACGAAAAACTATTATCGTTCATAAAAGATGTTAAGCAAATGTTGGTTATACCTATTTTCGAACCGAAATATGCAAGTATATTTATCAATAAATTATTAAGACGGTTTATGTGGCCAGATACTAGAATGACATTCTGGATACAGTATAAAAAAGTGATCAAAGAATTAAACGAAAAACCGGAAATAATATACTCTCGTGCTTTTCCTTTAAGTTCGATTTTTATGGCAAAAAAATTAAAAGAACACTATAACATTCCTTGGGTTTTGCATTTGAGCGATCCATGGGTTGAATCACCTTTATTTAATTATAACAAATCAAAATATCATCAAAAAAAAGAACAAAGTTGTTTCAAATCTGCTGATATTATTTCATTTACATCACTTAGTACTATAGACATATATAAAAAGAAATATCCAGAATTTACTCACAAGTATAAATATTTCCCAAATGTTTATGATGATGAAGACATACAAATTGAAAACAAAAAACAAGACAATAATAAAACCAAATTGGTTTATACAGGTAGTTTAAACGGAAGTAGGAGTTTAAAATTGTTAATTGATTCAATATTAATTGCAACAAAAAAGAAACTTAACATATTAGAAAATATTGAAATCGTAATAGCAGGAAGTCTAGACTCCTACAATAAAAAAATGATAGAAAAATATCCCGAAATATTTAACTACGTTGGATTCCTATCAATAATTGAAGTAAAAGAACTACAAAGAAGTGCGGACATATTATTAGCAGTAGATTTCAATTTTAAATCAAGTAATGAAGCAATTTTCTTCCCTTCTAAACTGTTAGACTATTTTGTTACAAAAAAACCAATACTCGCTATAACAATCGAGGGAAGTACAACTGATCAGATTTTAACAAAACATAATCATTTCTGCGTTTATCATGACAAACCAAATCAGCTAGTAGAACTTCTATTTGATTTAGATAAAATTAAATCAAAAACTTATCAAATCCCATTGGAATACTCAGCTAAAACCAATGTTAAAAGATTAATTGACTTATTTGAAAAATTATGAATAAAATTGCAATTATTGTTGGCACAAGGCCAGAAGCTATAAAATTAATGCCCTTATTTCTTGCTTTTAAAGATTCAAGAGAATTTCAAGTGGATTTAATATCAACAGGCCAACACAAAGAAATGTTAGATCAAGTCTTTGATATATTCAATGTCACTCCAAATGTCGCATTAAATTTAATGACGAAAAATCAATCATTAAACGGACTAGCAAGTAAGTTAACAAGTCACATTGATTCATTATTACTTAAAAATAGATATAATGGCGTTATTGTACAAGGAGATACGTTAACCGCAATGATAAGTGCAATGGTTGCCTTTAATAATAAAATTTCAGTTTTTCATGTAGAAGCGGGACTTAGGTCATATGATTTAGAACATCCATTCCCTGAAGAGGCAAACAGAAAAGTTATTGGAGTTTATTCTTCAATGAATTTTACTCCAACAGAAAAAGCGTCTATTGCACTATTAAAAGAGGGATATAATAAAGACATTGTAATAAACGTAGGAAACACAGTGATTGACGCATTACACATGGTCGATAGCTTATTAAAACTAAACCCGTTAAAGTATGAAAATGAATTTTCTAATATAATTTCAATCGAAAGAAAACATATTTTAATCACTGCCCATAGACGAGAAAATTTTGGAGAAGGATTTACAAATATCTGTGAAGCAATACTAGAATTAGCTAATAGGTATAAGGAAGTAGATTTTGTATACCCAGTTCATTTAAATCCAAACGTTCAAAACATAGTAAATTCAACTATAAAAAATGTACCTAATATTAAGCTAATACAACCATTAACTTATGATAGTATGGTTTACTTAATGAGTAAGTCGTATTTAATTCTATCTGATTCAGGTGGCATACAAGAAGAAGCTCCATCATTAAACAAACCTGTAGTAGTGATGCGTGAAAAAACCGAACGTATGGAAGGAGTAGAAAAAGGTTGTTCAATATTAGTAGGAACATCAAAAGAAAAAATAGTTAATACTGTAAGTAAACTTTTAACAAATTCAGAATTATATAATCAAATGAGTAAAATAACAAACCCCTATGGAAACGGTGAAAGCTCAAAATTGATTGTTAAGCATATCACAAATTTCTATGCAAGTAATGAAAGATAAAACAACTTATTTTAACGGTTTAAACGGAATAAGAGCATTTGCTTCAATTATAGTAGTCATATGGCACACTGACCAATTCTCAAACCTTTTTAAGTTAGAAAAAATTGGATTTTCAAGTAATGGAATGGCAGGAAATGCAGTCGATATGTTCTTTGTTCTGAGCGGATTTTTAATTACATATTTATTAATTATTGAAAAAAACAAAAAAAACACGATAGATTTAAAAAAGTTTTACATTAGAAGAGTATTACGGATTTGGCCTCTGTACTATTTATCAATAATAATCTCACTATTATTAATATATTTTGGTGTTGATCCAGGAAACGATTCACTTACATATTCATATTTTTATTATTTTTTTCTATTAGCAAACATAGCTTACATATCTAAGATTGCTATATCTACGATTACCCCATTATGGTCGGTTGGTGTAGAGGAACAATTCTATCTTATATGGCCGAACATTATGAAAAGAACATCAAATTACCTAAAAACATTTACAATTCTGATAATTGGATATTTACTTCTTAAAGTTCTAACATACTTCGTATTTACACCCAGTTCAAGTATTTTTAATTTTATTGAATCTTCAAGAGTAGATATAATGTTTTTAGGTGCAATTGGTGCATATTTGGTATACTCTAACCATAATATCTTAAAATATATTTACAGAAAAGAAATACAAGTATCAGCTTGGTCAGTTTTATTAATATCAATAATTTACAAACCTATACATATTATTAGTTTTGTAGATAATGAAATAAACGCGATTTTCTATTTTATTATAATTATAAATGTTGCATCAAATAAAAAAACAATAATAACTTTAGAAAACAAATTAGTAAACTTCATAGGCCAAATTTCTTACGGAATTTACGTATACCATATGATAGTTATATACATATTATCATATTATCTTAATGAATATTCAATAACAATAAATATTATTACAATGTATATAATGGTAATAACAACCACAATATTACTTGCTTGGATATCATATAAATATTTTGAAACCCCATTTTTAAAACTGAAAAATCGATACACCGTAGTACAGAGCACAAACAGAAATCCTAGTATAAAAAAATGAAAAAAGTAACACATATATTATACTCTGGTTTAGGAGGAACAACTGACTATGTATTTAACCTAATTAAGGCTGATATAGATTCGAATTTTGAACATCATATCGTTTTTTATGGAGTTGAACAAGTACCAAATGAACAATTAGCTTTAGCAAATAACATTTCAAAATCAGTAAACTATATTCACAAAAAAAAAGGATATGATAGAAATTCAATCAAAACAATATCCAATTTATTGAATAAATCAAAACCGCAAACCATTGTATTACACGTTAACTCATTGATATTTACGTGCGCTAAATTTAAAAACGCAAAAATAGTTTTTGTTGAACATCAGGCAAATCATCTAAAAACAAAAAAAGAGTGGTTATGGTCCTTAATTGCTCAAATTAAAGCAGACTATATAGTTTCATTTACAGAAGAATATCTAAAAAAAATAAAAACAAAACTACCTGTAATATTTAAAAAAGAAAAAAATATCATAATCGCCACGGGAATAGAGTTAAACTTATATTCTAAGAAAAAAACAAAAAAAGATAATATAATCAGATTTGGAATAATATCTAGAATAAATAACTTTAGAGATCATAAAACGTTACTGAAAGCATTCACAGCATTAAATCTATCGAATTGTAAATTATATATAGCAGGAGATGGACCTTTAAAAGATAAATTAGAGCAGAAGTATGAGGCTGCAAATATAAATTGGTTAGGCACTATTGGTTCAGAAGAAATTATTAACCTACTTACGAATATAGACATATATGTAATCGCTAGCTTTGGCGAATCAACAAGTATAGCCTTAATGCAAGCACAAGCAAGTGGATTACCAGTAATTGCATCTAATGTAAATGGAATTAATAACGTGTTAGATTCAGAAAATTGTTTATTTGTAGAGCCAAGAAATGTAAACTCATATAAGGACAAAATAAAACAATTAATTGAAAGTCAAATTACAAGAAAAAAATTAGGTGAAAAATCTTTGGAATATGCACAGAATAATCTATCCCATTTTCGTATGTTTGATGAATATAAAAGAATTCTATAAAAATGAAGGTATTATTTGCACAAAAAGTTAAAGCATACGCTGGTTCAGAAAACTGGTTAACGGACATAATACCAGCATTAAATAAAAAAGGTGTCGAATGTGAATTAGTTTGTGTCATTGCCCCTCATAACCTAAAAAAACTAACCAAATTTAAAGAAGTACTTGAAAATAGTAATATTAAATACCATTTTATTATTACAAATAAAAACTTGAGTTTAACACTTTTAAAAAATCTAAAACAAATTGCTACAACCGGTAAATTTGATCTAATACATTTAAATTTAATACATGCAGAACTATGGTTTTCAGTACTTAAATCATTTTTTGGTTTAAAAACTAAACTAGTTTCAACAATACATGGATTTGACGAAAATTTCCAAGCAAAACATGGGTTTAACCCGTCAAAAGTTACTAATACAAAATATATTAGAATCTTAAAATTTTGTGAAAAAAGGATTTCCAATTATTATTCAGTATCAAAGGGACTTAAAAACCTTGTAACGAAAGGAAATATAATAAGCAATAATAAAATAAGAGTCATTAATTATGGCTTTGATTATCCAGAACAAGAGCATAGTTTCAATTTACCAAAACACATTGATATAACTAAAAAAAACATATTAGTCCCAGGAAGAGTAGTTGAATATAAAGGCCAAGAAATGGTGATTGACACAATTCCAGAATTAATAGTAAAAGGTATTGACTTTAAAATAATATTCGCTGGAGACCTACAAGGAGAATATGGAGATTATTTGAAAGAAAAAATAAATAGATTAAATTATAATAAATACGTAACCTTTTTAGGTCATGTAACCAATTTACCAGAATACTTCATTAGTTCAGACATAGTAGTGTTACCCTCAAAATCAGAAGGTTTCGGATTAGTACTTTTAGAAGCTTTTAATTATGAAAAACCTGTTGTTACATTTGATGTTCCAGCTTTCAATGAAACAATTGAACATCAAAAAACAGGGTTAATTACAAAATGCTTTTGCTTAGATGAACTAGCAGATAATATTGAGACCTTAATAAAAGACAGTAATATCAGAGATAAATTAACGACTCAAGCAAAAAAAACATTGGTAAACTATTACTGCTTAGATAGAATGGTAACTGAAACAATTGAGTTCTATAATGATTCAATAGAAAATGAGTAAGAAAGGTGCGTTGTGTATATCATTAGATTTTGAAAAATTTTGGGGCATTCATGACGTTACCAACCTAAAAAATAATGAACAGCAATTAATAAAAGTCAATCAAATAGTAGATAAATTATTAGACCTATTTAAAAAACATGACATTCATTGCACTTGGGCCGTTGTTGGTGTATTAAACTTTAACTCTTTAGAGGAGTTAGACAACTACACGAAATCAATAAACATAGGTTATGAAAGTAACGGCTACTCACCATTTCCTGTAACTAAATATAATTTAATAAATGCTAATTCTAATACATACTTAGCTAAACATACAATAGCAAAAATAAAAAATTCACCTAACCAAGAAATTGCAAGTCATACATTTAGTCATTTATATTGTTTAGAAAAAGGAATCTCCGACAAAGACATTCAAAATGACATAAAATATTTTAATGAAACCATTGGAGAGATCGACAGCATCATCTTTCCACGAAACCAGGTAAATGAAATTTATTTAAATTATTTATCTAAAAATAAACAAATAACATATAGAGGCAATCAACAAAATAAATATTGGAAGAATTCTGACTATAAAACAGAAAGCGTTTTAAAAAAAGCAGGTAGAGTCTTAGATGCGTATGTTAAAATTTCAAAAGACAATTTAATAGATTGGAATTCTTTAAAACAAAATAAAAATATTAATATACCTGCAAGTCGTTTTTTAAGACCTTATCAGTTTAATAATACAATTGAGAAATTAAAAATTAAAAGGATCAAAAAACAAATGTTAGCCGCAGCTGAACAAGGTAAAATCTATCATATATGGTGGCATCCACATAATTTTAGCAACAATACAGAAGAAAATTTTAGACAATTAGAAGATCTCTTGATAAATTATAAACAATTAAATAAAATATATCAGTTTCAATCTTTAAACATGAACGAAATATCTAAATCAATTGAATAAAAAAAACGTCATAATATTAGCAACTGAAGGGCAAACTACTAATTTATTATATAATCAATTAGCTGAGAATTATAATGTTCAAAAAGTAATACTAGAAAACAAGATTTCTAAAAAAACAATTCTAAAAAATAGAATTAAAAAACTAGGTTTACTCAAAGTATTGGGACAAATATTATTCATGATAACAGTACCCAAAATATTAAATCTAACGTCAAGAAAAAGAATTAAACAAATCATTTTAGAAGCTGATCAAAATGATTCTCCAATACCTGATGAAATCATAATTAACGTAAATTCAATTAATGACAACAGTATAGCACAACTAATTAATCAATTATCTCCGAATTTAATTTTTGTCAATGGAACACGCATAATTTCAACAACAATAATTGAATCAACAAAAATTAAGATGATAAACATTCATGTTGGTATTACCCCAAAATACAGAGGCGTTCACGGTGGGTATTGGGCACTATATAACAACGATTATAAGAATTTTGGAACAACAGTACATTATATAGATTCAGGTGTAGACACAGGTAATGTAATAGCACAAAGAACTACCACAATTTCTAAACAAGATAATTTTACGACTTATCCAATCCTCCAATATTGTTTAGGACTAAAAATTCTAAGTACCACAATAACAAAATCGAATTTCAATAATATTGAATCACCACCTTCAAAGGTTTCACAAAGTAAGCTACACTATCATCCAACTTTCAATCAATACATATATAAACGCGTTTTTTTAAATATCAAGTAACATCCTTTTGCTTAGTATGTACGTAAACAAGTAAAAATGTAAACAATGACATAACGGGCATTTTATATCGCCCTAACGCACCAAAATTATAAGACGTAAACCCAACTGCAAACCCAAAAATTAAAATAAAAGCAATCAAAGCTTTTAAAAGTAAAGTGTGCTTTAGAATTTTAAATGGATTAAATTTAGTCTTAATAAAGATAAAAATAAACAAAGCAAACAACAAAACACTTTCAAGTGCACCCAACATCACTACAACACTATTAGCTTCCCAAATATAAGGCCTAAAAAAGGTAACATTCAAAGCCGCTGGTATTTTTTTAAAAACACCTATTGCGGTGTAATCAACGTCCCCTAAACTATATGAAGAACCTCCTAAAGTAGTATGCCAAGAATGAAAACCTTTAACACTACCCTCAAGTTGCTTTGCACTATACTTACTACTCAACTCACTCAATACTTTTAAACTAAAAAAGCCTATAATAAAAAAAAGAATAAGAATAACCGGTGTACTCACAGCTCGTATAAATTGTGATCTAATATTGGATTTATACTTGAAATAAAGTGTTAAAAATACCGAAGGTAAAAATGCAATAACAATATATGATTTTAAGGTGAACGTAATATAAAACCAAAAAATAGTTCCAAATAAATATACAATCTTAAAATCTCGCTTTACTACACCAAAATAAAGCACATATATCATATAATTAATACCAGCCAAGGTCAAAGTATCTTTCATTAAACCACTACCCCAAAAAATCATAGATGGAACCAAAAAAGCAGCATAAAAAACATAGTTCATTTGGTCTGGTAAAATAGTCGAAAACACTTTAAATAATTTCCAACTTCCAAAAAAGGAAATAACACTCATAAATAAATTAATAATCAAATAAGAATTAAACGACAATATCGAAAGTGGTGAAATTAATTTAACCATAAACCATTCTTCAGGAG
>Ga0209395_1003556_pt1 | contig 19153 bp, 14 predicted proteins | sample GOMGulsemesocosm_3_FD_184635 | JGI IMG/M metagenome (GOLD analysis project Ga0209395, IMG submission 184635) | Methane-oxidizing microbial communities from mesocosms in the Gulf of Mexico - GOM9D Gulf of Mexico (SPAdes) (version 2) | ecosystem: Environmental > Aquatic > Marine > Cold seeps... | reverse complement strand
CTGACCCGAGCCATAGAAAGCCACCGAGTCTTTACCATGCTCGGTAATAGTCTGATTAAGTTTGCTGGCAACATAGTCTAACGCCCGCGGCCAAGATTGCGGTTGTTGATTGATTTGTGGCAAATCTAGTCGATTGTGATTGTCCAAGGTATCACCAAGATTTTTACCCTTAATGCACAATTTTCCAAAATTAGCAGGATGCGCTTTATCGCCATTGATTATGACCTTGCCTTGATGACAGCTAACTTCAATGCCACAGCCCACACCGCAATAGGGACAGGTTGTTTTTATTGGCTGTTCATTATCGATTAAGTTGTCGGTGAAGTTATCTATTAAGATTGGGTTTGCTGGCTGGCTTGGATTTGACACAAAGGCTCCTCAAGAACAAAAATTTAACTATGTCTTGAGGGTGCAATGATTACGCCAGTCGAATTTATTTATTACACTGTTGTTTTATAAAGAATTAATTTTAAATTAATTCTTTATAAAAATTAAACTGCACAATAATAGTGCGTATATTTAAAGATAATTGAGCAGTTAACTTTGAATGTCTATCTTCGATATGTTTTTTATTCAGTCAAAAGTAGCAAATAAATCAATTTCATCTGACCCTATTGATCATGATGTTACTTATTACCTGCCTTTCTAATCAACATTCCTTCAGACATATAGACATTACGCGCTCTAATGTCGCCGCCCTTGGCTGCTTCAATTTTTTTCTCGACAATTTGGTCGACATTAACGGAAAATTCAGCGCGTTCACTTGCTAACTTCGCACGTTCCTTCACTAACTCAGTGCGTTGCGCCGCCAAAGCTGTTGATTCTGAGCTGTCCATAACACGCTGCAGTTGCTCCGTGGTGATAAATGTTTGTGAGCTAGCCACAACAACTTGGCTGTGAAAACCTACCATCCGAACATTTAAATAAACGCCGTTATCGTAGCTATCCAACGTGCCACTGACCAAATAGTCAACATCCATTTCATTCTTAAGCCGCTGCCAGTCACGGCTATGAATAAAGTCACCTTTAGGAGTTACGCTAATTGTTCCGGTTAATTTAAAATCAACAAGGCGATAACCATTAACATGTAAATAGTGAACAATTCCTTCGGCAACCTGCTGACCCAAGCGTGTAGTAGAGCTAAAATCATCAAGCTCGACCATTGACACCACGGCAATCGAGTGCTGTTTACTAACATACTGATTATTTGAAAGCATTTCAGATACCACTTTATCAACCAGCAAGTTCAACTGATTTTTCGGTGGTTTTTCGCCGGCCGACATTGCCTTAAAGCCAGCATTCCAGCCACTGCTAAAATTGGGATCAAACCCAGTAGCACAACCTGTTAGCATTATTGCAATGAAAAGAATTGTAAGTACTCTCATATTTCTACCCTTGGTCAACTATTTGACAAAAATATTACTTATGCCACCTCTCAAACAATAAGCATTATTTATGCCACAATTGCTAGATTAGCAAGACAAAAAAACCCAAGTCAGCACTAAAAGATGAAAAATAATTAACAAATAGTTCTAAAGTTAATTTAAGCTTAACCGATATCATATTAGACGCCGATTTATCATTGTGTTTCGCCTTTGCTTATCGCAGCATTGAAACGAGCAAACCGGCCCTAGTTAACCTAACATCATATTGCGGGATATCTTATGACAATTATCAATAAAAAATTAGCACGCAGCATCATCAGCACCACTATTCTAGCGACTTTAGGTCTTGCTTCATACAATGCAACAGCACGGATTGATTCATTACCCGTTTCTTTTGAAACACGTTCTGAAGCCAACTTACAGTTAATTCAAGCGCTTGACTTTGGGAAGGTCATGGGTTTAGCTGCTTTCAGTGATTGTACAATGCCTTTAGGGGCTGCGGGTGCTATTGATTGGTCGGCAACGCCTTTCACAACGACTCCAGCTGCAGCTGGGACGATAGCCGTTACTGGTACCGGCTGTACAAGTAATGCCAAATCGAAACTGGGACATTATGTAATCGTTGGTGATGCCAGCACCACAGTTAAAATTAAGCTAACGACAACGACTGGCGGAACTGATTTTAATTTTGCCCCGGTTGGCTCTGCTGATATCGACAATACAGCTGCCCATGCCTCTACAGCTGACATTCCACTACCAACAGATACATTAACAGATGTAGCCTTAGGAACGACTGGTAAAGCAGGTATATTAATTGGCGGAACTGTAACCATCGGCGGGACAGCTTTAACCGCGGGCACCCCTTACACCATGAATTATGATGTTGAAGTTACTTTCTAACTCGCTAAAATAGCTGGTAATTACCTTAAAAAGCCTTATTATCTAATAAGGCTTTTTTAATTGATTTTTTTATTAACGGGACAAGCTGTGAAAAAAGTTATTTCATTGTTTTATATTACGATAATTTATACCCTTAGTAGTTTAACTATTGCCGATGCTGCCTCAGATATTCGCTTTTCAAGCTACCGTTTTTCATTAGATACAAAAAACCGTCAACAATCATTTACGTTGACCAATCGAGGTTCTACTACCAGCCGCTGTACCTTAGGTTTTGTCCATAACAAAGTCTTAAGTAATGGGCAATTGGTACGGGTAAAAAATGCCGATCAAGTCGCCAATTCTGCCAGTCCTTACCTACGTTTTTCTCCCAAACGCGTGACTATTGCAGCCAAGGCTTCGCAAAGGGTGCGATTAGCGCTAAAGCGCGTTAAAAATCAACCTACAGGGGAATTTGTCAGTTACTTACGGTTTTCTTGTACTGACGATACTCGCTCTGCCACCGGCGAAATAGCAGTAACACCACGAATTAATTATAATATTCCGGCAATAGTACGGATTGGTAAATTAACGACCCAAGGCAGTATTTCTGACGTTAGTTTAACTAATAAGCTGCTCTCTTTTAATATCTTACATTCTGGCCAACGCTCTCTTTATGGCAATATTGAAGTAATTGATAGCGATTCAGGTGATGTTATCGCGCGACGTAAAAACCAGTCGATTTATGTCGGTGTGACTAAGCAACGGATAGAAATTATCTTGAATAGTAAACCGAGCAGCAAGATTAAAATTCAATTTAAAGAACAGCCGTTAAATGGCAATCAGGTTGAGTTTCAAGCAACCTACCAATAAATAAACACTGAAATATTCAACAGAGAATCGTTCATGATCAAAATGTTAATATCACTGATGGTGCAGACTGCTATGGCTCTGGGTCTTACCTTAGTGCTATCAGTTGGGGTAACTGCTAGTCAGTTTGAACAGCTTGACGCTGATCAATTAGACTTTTTATTACTCGATTATCTGCTGCAACAGCAACGAATTTCTCTGGCGGTTGAAGCATTTCAATATCAAGAACACACATTGTTACCGATCAATGGGCTGTTATCAGCATTAGGAGCAGGAGTTACAATAGATCCTAAGTCGGCTAGTGTCAGATACCAACACAATGGTAAGACTATTGAATTTAACTTGAATGACCTAAACCAAGACAACTTTAATAAAATTAGCGCGAAAAACAAATTAAGTGATCAGATTTATTGGGCCAGTGACGATTATGAGCTCTATGTCTCGCACTTGTTACTGGAGCAATTAATCGACGGCCAACTGAAGGTTAATTTATCAGACTTAACATTGGCAATATCGTCTAATGACACCCCTTTCCCAATTGAAAAACAGTGGCTAAGAACGGACAAATTACAGCTAGCGGCGCAACAACAAGATATTAAGCAACTCTATTTACCCGATGTCTATCAATTATTAACGCCCCCGACGGCCAATATCAGCCTTTTTGCCAGTGCCCAACAGCAAACTGCCACTCAAAATAACAGTCCCGATTACAATGCTGGTTATAGCATCCAATCGACATCCGATGTGCTTTATCACAGCGCTCACCTGTCTTTATTGCAGAACTCAAATAATAGCGATGTCGTAGGACGATTAAATTTCTCACGTCACCAACCAAGTCCGGACCAAAGTTTATTTGGCGGCTTAAGGAAATATTCTTTTGGGGACATTTCAGTTGCCTCCAATTCATTGCTCAATAACATTTCAAATGGTGTTGGTATAACAGGGAGTCGCCGCCCAGTCCATTACAATCGAGAATTCGGTAAACAAACCATCGAAGGCGATGCGACGCCGGGTTGGGAAGTAGAGTTATACCGTAACGGTTTTTTACTTGAACAAGCAGTGGTTCCTAACACTGGTCACTATATTTTTAGCGATATAACAAGTGACTACGGTATTAACAATTTCGAAGTAAGATTGTTTGGCCCCTACGGCGAAGAATTGATTCGTCAGCATAATATCAACATTGGCCACAACTGGCTAACCCAGGGCGATTACGGCTATGATTTCTATCTAATCAAACCAGGTCAAAGCTTATTTAACAATAAAACTTCAAATTCAGATAACCGTAACGATTATGGATTTTCGTTCGATTATTCATTGTTTGAGAGCTCTCAACTTGGCGTTTTCTTTCAAAATTATCAAAACAATGTCAGCAACGAAAGACAATATATCGGCACCCACCTCGAAAGCTCGTTTAATAACTTGCAGCTAGATTTCAGCGCAACCCATCAATTAGACTATGGCTACACTGGCAAGCTGCGCGGTCTAGGTCGACTACCTTGGGGTAATAGTTATAATTTCAAAATCGAAACCAATAATAATTTTTCTCGTTCAACTATCCCAACCGCGACCAACAATTACTTAGCCAGTTTTGGTACTGGTGGCGCTATTAGACTGGCACGGGGCATGAGTTATCGGGCCAACATAAGTCATGCTGGCAATCAAAATGGCGACAAAACATGGGGTTTTAGCCCTGGAATATCGGGTCGTTTGGCCAATGTTAATTTCGGCAACAGCTTCAATTACCAGGTACTAAAAGCTGCCAATTCAACTAACTCGAATGATTTTTTAAGTGGCAGTTTCAATCTAAGCTCGCAGATTGATAAAGTCAGACTTTCAGGTTCGGCTAGCTATACTTTGCATCCAACCTCACAATTAAACAACGTTAATGCTAGTGCTAGTTGGCGCGGCGGCCTTAAATCTCATCACTATATCAATAGCAACTTTCAGCCAGCAAAGAATAGCAATTACAAGGACAATTGGCAGCTTGGCTATACCTACAGCACTGATTTTGATAATTTTCAATTGAATTTGTCGAGCAGCATTGATGCTAAGGATAATTGGGCAATAAACTTAGGGGTTAGCTTTTTTCTTGATTATGATGCACATAACCAGCGATTCTTATTTGACAGTACAACCTCATCCGTCAGTGGTAACCTTAATGTTCATAGTTACCTTGACCGTAATAATAATGGTCAATTAGACGAAGCTGATTGGGCTCTTTCAGATGTTAAATTTTCCCCCTTAGCGATTTGGCACGACTTAAAAACCAATCAATTAGGCAATGTATCTTTACCTGGAGTTCCGGTAAATCAGCCTTTTACTTTTAGCGCTGCGAGTATTGAAGGGATTGAGACAAAACAGCCCGATTACACAATATATACCCACCCCGGCAGTCGTATTAACATCGATATAGTGTTTGATGTCATTACTCATATTAGCGGTTTCGTGACAATGGAAGATCATAGTGGCGAGCGGGCAGTGACGGTTGGCACAATCATGTTAACTAATGTTGATACCGAAGAGCAGTTGTCTGTCTATTTAGATCTTGATGGTTTTTTTGAGTTCAATCAACTGCCCCCTGGCACCTATACCCTCCAAGTTGCTCCACAAGATCTTAAACGGCTACAATTGGTGCCTGCCAAGGGGACTTTGTCATTTACTACCCCATCTAAAGGTGGTTTTTTTGAGTTAGCACCCATTGTACTCGTCACTGCGCAAGATTCATTGCCAAGCCAAACAACCGTCAAATTAAACAGCGACAATGGTGAAGCATACTATTTTGGCGATCAACTTAACAATAACAACCTGTACGCTAGCGTTACTAATAACAAAAACATTAATAACCAACAAGTTATTAAGCCTAACATGCCAGAAAACTCAACCTCAAAAACAGAAACTGCTGGGCTGGAAAATATTGGACAAAACAATAGAACTATTGCACCAGAATTAAGCACTAATACCGTTAACAATTATTATACATTACAAATGGGCGCGTACTCGCAATTGAGCAATGCACAAGGTTGGATTGATAACCACCCAAAGATAACAGGTTGTAAAATTAATACCAAAGCGACATTCCACATTGTAAATTGCGGTAACTATGACTCGATAAAACTGGCACAAGACCACATTGTAATCATCAACAATGCTAACCCTAAGTTGTCACCTTTCGTTAAAAAAGCCGGGGGCACTGCAGCGCCGAAATACAGCTATACTATCCAGCTGCTCGTGGCCTCAAAGGAAACAACAATTGCACACTTTATAACGCAACACAATTTAGTGCGCAGTGAACTAACTATCACTCATAAACCTACGGACGGCAAAGTGCTAATGTTTGTTACCCAAGGTAACTTCACCACAAAAAAATTGGCCCAAGTACAACTAGCGACATACGATGCGCAATTACAACGTACCGCTTGGATTAAACGCCTTGGCCAGCCATAATCATAGCGATCGTAATTACACTGGAGAAGATAAATGCTAACCAAAAACATACCTAGGGCCCTAGCACTAATGGCATTGCTAACCCTAGCTGGTAAGAGTTATGCAATTGCTCCCCAACTTTATACGATTGATGCATTAGATTTCGGCAAACTAACACCACGACTTGGCACTTGCGAAATAAGCTATTTAACTGGGGCTGTCTCTAATGTCGTGAATGATATTTGCCAATCAACAAAAACCAGCCGTGGTTTCTATCGCATTGTCGCGCCTAAAAACACCAACATTCAGGTCACAGTGTTCACCCATACGAACGACGGCAATGGCATTGTATTCATCCCTAATGGTAAAATAAAGAGTAGCGAATTAGAGGTCAACATTACCCCTAGTGTGATGGCAACGGTGAATAGCGGCCCCTCAGGCTGGGTTGATATCTTAGTCGGTGGCCGACTCGACTTGTTAATTAATTTAGCGCCTGGTACGCCTTACCAACCTGATTTCACCATTAGTTACGACGTTGAGCCCTAGCGTTTAGCCTAACTCGGCGCCCCGCCTCTATGATAAAGACTTCACTGCTATCTAAGCTGTTAATATCAATATTGACTTCGAGTTGAAACTCGCCCTCGCCGTCTTTCATTCCACGCTGCACAAGCGCCTGCAAAACCATAGGATCTAGCACTAACTGCAGCTTTATTTCCTTGTCATTATTATCGCTCAGTTCAAATACCAAGCGATTAGGTAATGGCTGTTGCTCGGTCACTTTAAGACCAGTAACTCTACGTCTATATGAGCGTAAAAAGACATCGGCAACTGTGATAGCTTTAACCTGATAAGAATGCTCGGTTTCATTAAGCACATTAACCGTTAAACCCCAGTCGTAAAACTGGCGCAACTTCAATTGCTCGTTTAATGAGTCTTGGTTATTGTCGGTTTGTTCAAATTGTTGCTTGGCTTGACTTATCTGGCTGATTAGCCGTGATTTTTGATGGTTAGTCCCAAATACATCAGCTAACAGCTTTTGTTCGAGCTTTATTTCTTTATAAGCAACATCTCGATACTGATTGAGGTGAGTTCGTTCGCCCTGCTCTTGCTTTAACAAATCAACATGACCCTGCGGCCAAATATTAATAATTAAATCACTCATCTTAGTTTGGCCAGTAAAATCGCGCTTGATGCTTAACTTTTTGCGGACCACGGCGAAGCTGTCTTTATAAAACCGTTGTTCTAATATGGAGTACCAAGAGAGTTCAAACTGATCAAAGCCTGCTGGGACGTATATATCTTGATAATGAGTATAATAATTCTGTTGGGCGCTGACATTGCTGCCGGATGAATCCTCTGTATTTATAGCCAAAGCCTCTGGCGCTAATGCTTCAAATCTCTCGGCTATATTTTCTGTATTATCTAAACGCAATGACACGATTAGCCGTTCGTCGTTGCTTAAATCAATAAAGGTTAGCTGGTCAATAATCAGTGGCATCGTTTTAGCGTGGGTGACTATTATCGAGGTGGCGTAATGTTTTATTTGTTTGACATATAACTGATAGGTTTGATGGCCATATAAACTCGCTGGCAAGCCGATTAAGACAGCAAACCATAACGACAATACCACATAACTTTTCTCGTCCGTTTTAATCGTCTGACATAGGTGCCAAACCCCGTAAGCTAAAAAACTATAAAATAGCAGCAGTTTTAGCATAACTAATAACATGCTCCAGTCCAACCCTGCGTTAACAACCGGTGGCGCATTTGCAAAACTACGCCCTAGCCCAGTTCCCCAAGCATAAAGAAACCAGCTGCCTAACATCAGCAGTGCTATCGCCACTATAACGCCAACCTTACCGCCCCAAAAGGTCGCTGGTACTAGCAGTAACAAGCCAATTGCTGTTACAACTAATACAGTAAAAAGAAAATCAGATGGATAATCAGGCAATGTCATCAGGTATTGGATCTCTTAAGTGATGTTTATCAACAATTACCTTTAACAATAGCTACTTAACAATAGAAATCAATACCTGTAAATATTTGTCTGCTTAGTTGTCTGGGTCTGTCCTGTCAATTTTAGCTAATAAATCGCCGATTTGTTGGTGATACGTTTGTGGGTCGAGTTGATGGCTGCTTAACGCTACTGCCGCAACCCCAGCTGCCTTAACGCTTGTAACCTGCTCAAGCGACGTAGTGATCATAGCAACAAGAGGACAACGGTGTTTAAACAGTTGGGCTTGCAACGTTAACTGTTCGATAGCCTGTGTGGTTAATTCTGGATCCAATGCCGAGTTATTGTCGGCATCATAGCCCGTATTATAACCAATATTAGCAAGTGCCAGAAAACTTGGCCCCAGTTTTAGCGCCCTTAATGCTTGCTCAATACCCGTTGTGCTAATACCTAGCCGTAAACCTGCGGTATTAATCATCGCCAAGTCGGCCGATTGTGACTGCGCCAAGCTTAATATCACACCATAGGCCTGATGTTTAACCGCAAACTGCCAATGCTCAGCAATAATAACCCGTGCTTGATATTGCTGGCCTAACGCCACCGCCCAAATGATTTGTTGTTCAGTTTGCTGGTGATCGCGACTGTTAACTGCCAGTTGCACTGTTTTAACTCCACGTTTTAACAACTTTTCTAACCATTGTAAACTATCAACCACCATATACAGTCCTAAGTGGGTGGCACATGGAGCAAATGGCTTAGACAGCACTGTTGTAGGCATAGCTGTCGTTGGTAAACTGGCGTTAAAAGCGGTGTTGGCAGTAAGCGATTCACTTGCTTGATTATCAGCAGACCATTGCACAAATTGGTCAAAATTATAACAAAGCGGCAAATCATTAAAACTGCTGGCGGGGCTTAATGCAAAAACATTATCACGCTCATTGCCCAGCGGATGCGGTTGGTAAGCTAGTTGTGCCATCACGCCTAAGGTCAAAATCATTGCATCGACATCGCGATAATTATTGGCTAGCAAACTGGCAAACACACTCGATATAGTACAAAGTTGAGCCGGTAATCTTGGGCTGTTACGCCAAGCCGTCACCATCACTAAGCCATTTTCTGCCGGTAAACGCTCTGTGGTCGATAAAAGTTGTGCAGCTGATAAGCTAGCGCCCAAACTAAAATAATAGTGGTTGGTCTGATGCTGTTGTTCATCGAGTGTTTCAAGCAACAAATTTAGCTGATATTGCTCACTCAACTGCTGACCTAATGCAATGATTTGCGCTGGATTCGAAATTGATAGCTGGGTTAAACATGTCATCTCAACCGCTTTAACAATTAGCAAATTAACTTGTGGCAATAACGATTGTTTAATTTGATCAATTGTTGCTTGGTTGATATACAAGTCACCGTTCTCACTGGCTAATACGGGTTCGTATATCACCACAAGTTCTGGGTGAGTTTGGCGATAATCTTTGAGTTTATTAGCTAACCATAAAACTTGTTCGGCATTGACTAATAAACCAATTTTACAAATATTGGTTGATGATCCTAACGCAATCGCTCGCCATTGCGTTTTAAGCATCTCAACCGACGTTGCCGCTATTTTATTGGTGGTGGTCGCACTGATACTGCTTACAATAGTGGCGCATTGCACATGATTGGCGCCAGCAGCCCGAATGTCAGCCGCTACCCCTAAGGTATCTGCCCCGCCGATGGCCCAAATGGCGGGCTGTTGGCTCGTTTTGTTTGCAAGGTGAGTTTGGTTCATCAATCGTTCCCTCATTACTACTATAACTAAGAATTCAGTATAGAAGTCCCGCCATTGCCACTGCAAGGTTAGGCATGCACTGGCACCATTGGTGATATTTGATTGGCTCCGTTGTTCAACAGGCAAATTACATAAACTATTATTAGTTCGCACTCTTAATTAGTTTGCACTTCTGTTCGTTTGCATTCTCTTAAATGTACACTCTCCTTAGTTTATGCCGTTGAAGGTGATAGGAAATTTCGATGTCTGATATAAAAATTGATAAACCCGATATAATGATCTCGGTGCGCGATGTCTTTGGCATCGATACCAATCTTAAGGTGCCCGCTTTTAGTGAACGAGACCCCCATGTACCCGAGGTCGATACCGCTTATCAATTTAACCCTGAAGTAACCTTGGCAATATTGGCGGGATTTTTTCGTGATCGCCGCGTCATGGTGCAAGGCCTGCATGGCACCGGTAAGTCAACCCATATCGAGCAAGTCGCGGCACGGCTTAATTGGCCCTGTGTCCGTGTTAATCTTGATGGCCATATCAGTCGACTAGATTTAGTCGGCAAAGACACTATTGTATTACGTGATGGCAAACAAATTACTGAATTTCAAGAAGGCATAGTGCCATGGGCATTACGTCGGCCCACAGCGCTAATTTTTGATGAATTCGATGCTGGTCGCCCCGATGTGATGTTTGTGATCCAACGAATTTTAGAACGTGATGGCAAATTTACCTTGCTAGATCAAAATGAAGTGATCGAACCTCATTCTCAATTTAGACTCTTTGCGACCTCCAACACCATTGGTCTAGGCAACAGTAATGGCCTGTATCATGGAACTCAGATGGTCAATCAGGCCCAAATGGATCGCTGGAATATTGTCACTACGCTCAATTACCTGCCAACCGACGATGAAGTTAAAATAATTATGGCTCGGGTACCCAGTTTAACGGGCGAGACTGATGAACAACAAGTTAGATCAATGATCGCGGTGGCTGACATGACCCGCAGCAGCTTTGCCGCTGGTGATATATCAACCTTAATGTCACCACGTACCGTTATTTCGTGGGCCGAAAACAATGAGATTTTTCAAGATATTGCGGTGGCCTTTCGCTTGTCGTTCTTAAATAAATGTGACGAAGCCGAGCGCCCGATTATTGCCGAGTTTTTCCAGCGCTGTTTTGACCAAGAGCTCACCGAGTCTTGGGCCCATCAAGCAGGCAAGGTGATGGCTGATGGCCAACTCTGAGCAATTTAGTGGCAACAGCAACTATATCGATCTAAGCCGAACAAATGAAAACGAGCAGTCCCCTGCTGCTCGGACCGATAAGTTGCAGCAACAGGTTGAAGAGCTTTGTGGCGCAACTATTCGAGCTGTGTCGGGCGAAGCAAATTTTCGCTTTAGGGGCCGTCGTCCTGAGATCGGTGGCCAGTCATCAGGTATTCGCGCCCCCCATTTGCAACCAGATTTGACCAAAGACGACTATCAATCATTTCGTGGTGCCGCTGACGGTATCGCGCTGCGCTTAAAACATAGTGATAAAGAGCTGCACCAGCAATTAATTCCAAGCAGTGCAGTCGGTCAGGTAATTTTTGAATTGCTCGAACAGTTGCGTGTTGAATCACTAGTCAACCCTGACCACCCTGGGGCAAAAGCCAATTTACATCATCGATACCAGCAATGGTGCAGTGACTTTAGTCATTCAGACATGATTGAAAATCACATTGGTTTGCTGGTGTACACCATTGCTCAAGTGGTATGGGCCAGATTAAATCGCCACGGTGTCAGTGAATCAACAGAAGACTTAATTGAACCGCAACGCATGATGTTAGCACCGCATATCGGTGGTTACCTGATGGGACTGCGCAACAATCCGCACAATCAGCAAGTATATGCAGGAAATGCATTAGGCATAGTTCAAGTTATCGACGAAATTGTTAACGCCATGGCGGATAGCGACGACGATGAAGACAGTGATGCCACCAGCAAAGCCGAAGCTGCGATCGCTGGCTTTAGTTTAATTTTATATCCTGAGGCTAATCCCACAGGCCAATTATCAAGTGGCAACGAACCTACTTATCGAAATGAATACAACAAGCTGGTTGAACAACTGGCCAACTACAAAATATTCTCCAGCGCCAATGATCGCATCATAAGCGCCGACAAACTTATTTTGCCGCACCAAAGTAAAAAGCTGCGCCAACAGCAAGACTTACTGATTGCAGGCCAAGGAGTTAATGTACCTCGCCTTGCGCGCGACTGGACCAAAATTTTGGCCGCGCCGCGCCGTGAAGGTTGGAACTTTGGTCAAGAAGAAGGTTATATTGATGCTAAACGCCTGACGACCCTAGTGACTTCGCCTGACTTTAGACAGTTATTTAAAACCGAACGTTACCAACCGCATAACAACTGTTTAGTGACGTTTTTAATCGACAACTCCGGCTCAATGAAACACCACATTAGTTCAATTGCGATGTTGGTCGAATTAATGACTAAAGCACTGGAATTGGCAGGCGCCAGCACCGAAATTTTAGGTTTTACCACCAGAGCATGGCAAGGTGGCAAACCTTTAAAACAATGGCGTGCTCGCGGTAGTATCGCCAACCCCGGCCGCTTGGCTGAACTTGAACACATTATTTATAAAGATGCCGATACGCCGTTAAAACGCGCTCGCCATCAGCTGGTTGCGCTACTCAAACCTGAGTTGTTTCGTGAAGGTATCGACGGTGAAGCCTTGTTATGGGCAGCAAAACGGATGCAAGCGCGTCCCGAACCACGAAAAATATTAATTGTATTGTCCGACGGTTGCCCAATGGAAACCGCGACTAATCAGGCCAATGAAGCGGGTTATCTTGACAGTCATCTGTCGCAAGTTTGCGCAATGTTAGAGGTACGAGGCGATATCCAATTGCATGCGTTGGGATTTGGGTTAGATTTAAGCAGTTATTATCGCTCAAATCTTGCACTAGACTTACCTGAAGTTTTAGAAAATGGTATATTTAAAGAAATTTTGAATATGATTGCTAAGGGTCAGTAATTTTTAAACTGTTGTTTAAATTAGCAATTAAACTAATAATTTAAACAACTGTTTTTTACTGCTCAACTGGCCCTATTAGTTTGCGCAACTGGACCTAACTCAATTTAAATTACTGCTCTACACTGCGCACGAAACGCCAATACTAAAAATGGTGACAGCTGATCCTATACCAATTACATTAAATTAATGAAATTGGTATTTGTTGGTAGACATTCCAATATCGACCCAGCTCAAATAATAATCGATGTTATCTGATAAATTTATTGTTGAATTAATCGAGCAAAGTTAACCTATTTTTGAGTCCAGTGCTTAAAAAGCACCCTTTAATGAGAACCACACTATGTCTAATTACCCAACCTTAAACAAAATGGGCATTAAGTCAGTCGACAACGTACAAAAATATACCCTGCGTCAGCAAGGCGATACCGATGTCTTAAAAATTTATTATAAGCGCCCTAAAGGATCATTCTTATCTCGCACTAAGAAGTTTTCTTTTGTCCGTGGTCGCGCCGGACTGCCAATTGAAGTGCGCCATTCCAAAGCGTTCGACAACATGGAAAGACTAAGCCCACAGCTAGCCTTAGCATTACAAGAACTAAAACAGCTTGATGCCACCAGACAAACTGCGGCTCCTGTTGATCCTAAACAAAAGTTTTTGTCGGATCTTGACCACTTAGAAAAAGTAATGACCGCTAAAATGGATGAAATCCGCCGCCAGATAAAAGAGCTAGACTAATATCTGTTGTTTGAGATTACGCGACCTCACTAAGCTAGGTTAGTTGCCACCCCTGGCGGCTAATCTAGCTTCTTACCAACAATTGCCTCTACTTCACTTAAACCTCCCTAATTACACGTCATAATCGAATCCATTTAGAACAAACAATTTCAATTAAAATCATAAACTTAAAACTTGGCCCTAATCAGATCCAATGGCTGGTTCTAAAAAATAGTTACACTAAGGTTAACTATGTAATCACATTATTAACCTACTGCTAACATATTAAGTATGAAAGTGTCGTTGCTGCCATTACGGAAAACGTGGCTTTCATCATAAGATTCAAGCTGGACAATAATGAACAACGCCTCTTTACGAAATGATTGACTCGTAAACTGGCAACAATGCTCCACCATCAGGGAGCGACTTAAATTTATGGAGAAAAAGATGAGTACAAATAATAAAATAGCGAAAGCACTTATCCTCGCCACTAGCTTAATTCTTGCCACCAGCACAGTTAGTGCTAAGAATTACAAAATTGCAGTCGGTGACGGCGCAGGCGGCACCCAGGAGGCGCTAGGTAAAAAATTCATCGAAGAGCTATCAGCAAATACCAAACACAGCGCAAGATTATTTTTAAACGGCCAATTAGGCAGCGAACAAGACACAGTCAATGATGCTTCGATTGGTACCTTAGATTTTTCAATCCTTGCCATTAATAACGTTACTCCTTTTTCTCCATCTGTTGGCCTATTAACCCTTCCTTATATGATCCAAAGCTTGGATGATGCCGTAACATTAACCCAAGGCGAGATTGGTCAAAAACTGATTGAAAATACTAAACGTGATGCTGGTGTCCGCATTATCGGTTGGGCTTATTCAGGTTTTCGCGTTTTAAGTAACTCTAAACGCCCAATCGAAACCCTTGAAGATCTTAAAGGTATGGTTATTCGCGTACCAAAAAATGAAATTATGATCGAAACCTACAAAGCTTGGGGCATAAACCCTACGCCTATGGCATGGTCTGAAACGTTTACTGGTCTGCAACAAGGCGTTATCGACGGTCAAGACAACCCGTATATCACCATTTATGCAATGAAGTTTGATGAAGTACAAAAGTACATCACCAACGTACGTTACTTGTTCTCAATTGAGCCACTAATTGTTAGTGAATCAGTATTTCAAGATCAAAACAAAGCAACTCAAGCAGCTATTCTGGCCGCTGGTAAAGCCGCAACAGCTTATAGCGCTAAGTCTTTGGTCGCCAACGAGATCAAAATCAAAGCTGAGCTAATCAAGCGTGGCATGGAAATTACTGACCCTGCTAAGGGTGAAGTTGAGTGGATTAAGAAGGCTACCGATGCTGTTTGGCCACAATTCTACGAAAGCGTAGGTGGCAAGGCTAAAGTAAACAAAGCACTAACCATTTTAGGACGCGATAAAGTTTAAGTAATTATCTCTTAATCTCGTATCACTATTTGCCTGTGCTAACCGTCCTTAGCACAGGCGTTATGCCAATTACATTATATTTATGATCTTGTTGTGCGTAGAGAGAATTATTTTAGGCAAGGCGCTTGATTGAGTAATAGCTCGCTATTGGGAATGAGAGCAACACAGACTAAAGGGATTTTATCAAATACAAGTGATCGCATAATTAATGGGATTGGTATCATCTAAGAGGGTGCAGTCATGGGTCGTAAGATCTTTAAATTTCTCGATAACATTGAAAGCTATATATGCCGTACATTGCTGGCTGTGTTCGTCACCATATTATTTGCTCAAATTATTTCACGACAACTCTTTGGTTACTCGCTTTCATGGAGCGAAGAGTTATCTGTTTATATGTTTGTTTGGTTTGTTTTTTTTGGCGCAAGTTATGCCGCAAAACTCGCCGCGCACAACCGAGTTACCTTTCAATATAAATTAATGCCGCCAAAGGTAGCGACTTTTTTAGAGTTTCTTTCAGATGTCATTTGGGTTGCTTTTAACTGTTATTTTGTCTACCTGTCATATGATTTTGTTTTTAATAAAATGAATTTATTCTGGAAGTCTCAAACACTGGGCATTCCAATGAAATACATCTATATGGTATTGCCTCTTGCATTTAGTTTAATGACCATTCGGATAATCCAAGTGAACTATTACAAATTTATTAAAGGCATCGACATCCGAGATCCTGATGCTAAAGAACTCGACGAATTAAATGAATTAGAGCTCGATTTTGACGATAACAACGATGCGAAATCAAAACAAAACAGCATCGATAACGACAGTAAATAGTTCAGGGGATTCTCATGGATTCAAATATAATACTCGTACTCTTTGGCACATTTTTAGCGCTGCTATTAATCGGCGCGCCGGTTACCGTCTCACTTGGCGTTGCGGCACTATCTAGCCTACTTTATCTCGAAGAAAACCCGATAAAAATGGTGCAAATTGCCTTTACCTCTGTCGGTTCATTTCCGTTGATGGCATTACCCTCTTTTATTTTAGCGGGCGCATTAATGGAAGCGGCAGGTATCTCTAAACGTTTGGTCAATTTAGCTGAAAGCTTCGCAGGACCAATCACTGGCGGCATCGGAGCAGCAACCGTATTAGCTTGTATGTTTTTTGGTGCGATTTCAGGCTCTGGCCCTGCAACTACCGCTGCGGTTGGCATGTTAATGATCCCCGCTATGGTCAATCGCGGATATGACAAAGGTTACGCATCAGCCCTAACGGCATCATCAGGTGGCCTTGGCATTATCATTCCACCGTCAATACCAATGGTTATTTTTGGTATTTCGGCCATAGGCTTAACTGTACCAGAAGCAGCTATTGCTGAGCATGGGGCCTTTCAAACCGTATCTATTACGAAAATGTTTGTTGCTGGTTTTTTACCAGGCTTAGTATTTTCAATCAGTTTATTAACACTTAACTACATTCGTTGTCGCCGTAATGGCTACATGGGCACCGAAGAAGGCTGGGACTTTAAACATATCAGGAGTGTGTTTCGTACCGGGATTTGGTCTGTCATGGCACCGCTCGTTATTTTGGGTGGTATATATTCGGGCTTTTTCACCCCAACAGAATCGGCGATTGTTGCTATTTTCTATACCTTGTTTGTCGGTGTCTTTATTCATAAAGAGCTTAAATGGGCAGATCTGTTTCGCTCTCTTGAAACCACTACCTGGTTATCAGGACGTGTATTGTTGATCTTATTTACAGCAACAGTGTTTGGCCGAATTTTGGTTGAAAATAATATTCCGGGCATAGTGGCTGAGTCAATGTTAAGTGTTACCGATAATATCTATGTTATTTGGGCCTTAATCATAGTGTTCTTGCTATTTGTTGGCATGTTTATGGAAACTCTCGCGGCGATTATGATTTTAACCCCTGTGCTTCTGCCTGTGACTTACAGCTTAGGCATTGATCCTGTTCATTTTGGTATAGTGATGGTTTGTAGCTTGTCGATTGGTTTCTCGACCCCGCCCTTGGGTGAAAACTTATTTGTTGCCTCGGGCATCTCGAATATTTCACTCGAAGAAGTCACGGTTAAAGCACTGCCTTTTGCCTTTGTATCAACAGTAGCAGTATTTGTTATTGCCTTTGTGCCAGAGATCACCTTGTTCTTACCGAGGCTATTTGGTTACTAACCTACTCCTTTAACTGCCCCCGATGTTAGGGGAATAATAAAAAGGCGCACTTACTTCGGTAGTGCGCCTTCTTTATAGGCTTATTTTCATGGCACTAACAACACAAAATATTTCCCTTGACCACATAATAAAGAAAGAGTGGAGTCAGCCAAGTTCATTAGTTGGCAGTGGTTTTGACATTCGCAGCAGTGACAATGCCCTACTGACCATTTTGTATGGCAGCATTGAGCGGGCAGCGTTGTACGATTGGACTAACGCCGGACGCACCTTAGTTGATAAGACTTACCTGCACATTTTATGGCAAGCTAAGAAAATACCTAACTATGGCCTTAGCCATCACGAAATTGCTCCTAACGTTGAACGTTTTGTACGAGAACAATTACAACCAATCTGGCCACAAATAAACCAGCTTACTCAAGATCATCGCTGTGACCAAGCAATCGAATTATCGACATCGTTAGTAACGCTAGCTGCGCAGCGACTTTTTGGTAGTAACCCTCAAGAGGAAGCAGCTAGTTGGCTATTATTTTACCTGTGCCCTCAGTTACCAATATTCCCGCTAAACCCACAGTTATTAACAGCGACCAACAGTGGTGATTACATTAGCCATAATAAAGCTTGTGCACAGTTGTTGTTAACTTCCCTGCCAAGTATTGCCCAGCCCCAAGTAACGTACGGCAGGGAAAATGAACAAGCAATGATAACGAAGCTACTGCACCAGTCACACTGGTGGCAACGTTATTGTTTGGTGCAACAATTACAGCAGATATAACGAGACTAATTAGCCGCATTAAATTGCAGGGCTTACTATCGAAAATCTATCTGTTGCTATAAAAAGCTAATATTGTATTAAGCTATTGTTATATTTCAAAGTAAGTTATGGTTGTATTATACCCGTGTCACTTGAAAGGCAGGTTTCAAATGGCACGGTATATAATACTCTGTTGCTAGATCTGTTTGTACAAGAGGAAAAGCGGCGGCAGCTAACGCAATATTTACCTATCTTAAACAAGCCTATCAGCACCAATAACAAGAGTATTGGCGCGAGATCACATCAAAGTTTTAATGGGGCAGCGCCTAGATTATTTCATTGTGATTGGACATTCTTCATGGTGTTAAGCCGAACATTGTGGCTCAGGTAAGTCTTACAGCTATCCAAGGGTAATAGTTGACGAAGCCACTTATCAATACGTTGTAACGAACACAGTTGGGATGATAGTGGCAACGCGAAAACGGTTATTCATTCTTTCATAATTAAGGTATTTATAGCGTATTTAATGATTTAAGTGGCGACAGTCGATATCGGTATCGTGACTGGTCAGCGTATAATAAGCCTGATGGCACCAAATCATTCTGTGGCGCCAACAAAGGCTTTGGCACCTTAGGCAAACGAACAGCCCAAAGTACCGCATTTAAAAAGAGTAGTTTTGCAAAAAGTAAACCCAGCACCCATAGCAAAGCAGCTCGCGGCCTACGCGGGGCAGGTGCCGAAAA
>Ga0209395_1003555_pt1 | contig 19157 bp, 10 predicted proteins | sample GOMGulsemesocosm_3_FD_184635 | JGI IMG/M metagenome (GOLD analysis project Ga0209395, IMG submission 184635) | Methane-oxidizing microbial communities from mesocosms in the Gulf of Mexico - GOM9D Gulf of Mexico (SPAdes) (version 2) | ecosystem: Environmental > Aquatic > Marine > Cold seeps... | reverse complement strand
TTAAGCACGGCTTGCTTAGTTTCAAAATCAGAATTTATTTTCTCTATTGAAACAATATCAGTAGTTTCTACTTCTACTTCAATACTGTTATCAATGGTAGATTGATACCCTTCATTCTCTTTAACAGCTGTCGCTTTTAATTTTTCTAAATTGATTATACGTTTCTCAACGTCTTTTTTATTATCCGGATTAGATTCTAAATATGAATTCAAGGATTCTAACTCCGTATCAATGTTTGAAGTTAATTGAGTATTCAATGCTATATTCTGTTTTGCCTTTACTATGTCTGACGCTTTAGAATTAGCAATTACTTCTTTTTCTGAAGTATAATTGGGCTGAACATCTTCAATTTCAACAGTACTAGTAACGGTTGCTAAATCAATAATCGAATTGTCAATTTTAGAATTTAAACTCGCTTTTAACTGCTTTAATTCTTCAATTTGATTTGGAATCAATTCATTAGTTTGATCGCTTTTCAATTTAGTCTCTAAAGTCCTAATTTCAGTTTCAATTACTTGAATTGTAGCTTTATTTAATTTGTTTTGAGCCACTGCTTTTTGGTTCGCGTTCTCTATCTTGTTTAGTTCTGCTTGTTTAGTTTCAAAATCAGAATTTATTTGTTGTATGGAAACAACATCAGCAGTTTTTACTTCAGTTTCTGTAGCGTTATCAATAGTAGATTGATATCCTTCATTCTCTTTAACAGCTGTCGTTCTTAATTTTTCTAAATTGGTAACACGTTTTTCAACGTCCTTTATATTAGCTGGACTAGTTTTTAAATATGAATTCAGGAGTTCTAACTCCGTATTAATGTTTGAAATGAATTGAGTATTCAATACTATATTCTGTTTTGCCTTTACTACATCTGAGGCTTTAGAATTAGCAATTGCTTCTTTTTCTGAAGTATAATTGGGCTGAACATCTTCAATTTCAACAGTACTAGTAACGGTTGCTAAATCAATAACCGAATTGTCAATTTTAGAATTTAAATTTGCTTTTAACTGCTTTAATTCTTCAATTTGATTTGAAATCAATTCATTAGTTGGATTACTTTTCAATTTAGCTTCTAAAGACTCAACTTCATTTTCAATAACCTCAATAGTTGCTTTATTTAACTTATTTTGAGCCACTGCCTTTTGGTTTGCGTTCTCTATCTTGTTTAGTTCTGCTTGTTTAGTTTCAAAATCAGAATTTATTTGTTGTATGGAAACAACATCAGCAGTTTTTACTTCAGTTTCTGTAGCGTTATCAATAGTAGATTGATATCCTTCATTCTCTTTAACAGCTGTCGTTCTTAATTTTTCTAAATTGGTAACACGTTTTTCAACGTCCTTTATATTAGCTGGACTAGTTTTTAAATATGAATTCAGGAGTTCTAACTCCGTATTAATGTTTGAAATGAATTGAGTATTCAATACTATATTCTGTTTTGCCTTTACTACATCTGAGGCTTTAGAATTAGCAATTGCTTCTTTTTCTGAAGTATAATTGGGCTGAACATCTTCAATTTCAACAGTACTAGTAACGGTTGCTAAATCAATAACCGAATTGTCAATTTTAGAATTTAAATTTGCTTTTAATTGTTCTAATTCTTCAATTTCATCAGTCAACTTAGTATTCAACGGATTATTTTCTGATTCTTCTTTTAAAACAATTAACTCAGACTCTACCTTATCTATTGTATTATTTAATAAATTATTTTGAGCTATTTGACGTTCTTTTTCATTAGAAAATTGATCAATTTTAGCAACCTCAATTTTATACTCACCTTCTATTTTTTTATGAGTTTCCAAATTTTCTTCTGACTCTACAGTATTTGATTTTTCAATTTTTAAAGCATTCAATCTTTGAATTTCAACTTGAATCGCATCAATCTGTTTTTGATTTGTTGAATTAGCCAATACTCCTTTTTGTGCCTCAATTTCTTTATCAATAACATCCGCCCATTCTGTTTTTGTTAAGTCAGTTCTGCTCTCATCTATGCCCGTCAAACTAATTATTTGACCATTAATGTTGTTGTTATTTAAAACTTTATCTATTCTAGTATATTCTTCATTCGTTTCATCCAAACTATTTTCAATTTTCACTTTATCGTTTGGATGAACTTTAGCAGTATAAATTTTGATTAAATAGGCTGGGTCATTAATTTCTTGAGCCTGTTTTGTTAAGTCAGGATTTTGATTTTCTAACTTATCAATTTTAGATTCAGCTGTTTCAACTGCCTTTTCAAGCATTTCTATTTCATCCAAATTTTCAGCTATTAAATTTGAATACTTTTCTTTTAATTTTTTCTTGTTCGTTTGGTCAGATTTGACCTTAGCATTTTGACTCTCTTCTTTAAGTTTATCTATTTCAGCATTCAACCTTACTAATTCAGAATTAATTTTGTCAACCTCCTTTTTATTAGCAAATCCAGATGATCTAATTTGATTAGCCTTTGTATCCTTAACTCCAGTTCTAATTTGCTCATCAAAGAACTCTTTCTCACCTTCAATTATATTTCCTAACGCTACCCTATTCATATCATCAGCAGATTTTACAGTGAGTAACACTTTTTTTGCTTCAACCAAATCACTTTGAATCTTATTATTTTCCTCATCAATCACTTTAGCTAATTCTAAATATCTATTCCCTTCAGCTTTTAAAGCCTTCGCTTTTTCATTTTTCAAATACACAGATTGTAATAGCGCTTTTTTATTGGCGTCATCACTTTCATTTTCCGCTAAAATTAATATTGCCTTAATCTCTTCAAGAATTTCATTTGAAGCTTTTAATTTTTCATCTGCTAAATGGAAAGCTACAGTCGAATTATTGTCATTGTCATCAAATAATTTCTCAAGGTCAATTATTTTATCTTGTATTACTTTCTCAACATCCTCCTTTACAGAATATGGATCTAATCCTGCTTCCACAAATATTTCATTAACTTTTCCTAATCTGTCTAATGAATCTAAGTCAAACTTACCAGCATTAGGCTTTAATTTAGAAATTTCTTTGAAAACTTCAGCCATAACAGCAGTTGGATTTTCAAATTTTTCATCAAATTGCTGTTCAACTTTCAAATAATTCTCACTATTACCATCTGCCAAATGAGATATAGTCATTTTTAAAGGTCTAAACTCTTTTAAATAGGGAACATTAATAACAGCTTGATGAGAAATTTCTTCTCCTTCAACCGTCATAATAAATGTGTACTTCCCACTATTAGGAAAGGTAATTAAATAACTTCCTTTTCTTGAACTAGATTTAAATGTTCCAATTTCTTTTCCGTTAGAAAAGTTTGAAACAATTATTTCAATGTTTTTATTAGAATTATCAATTGTATTGACAAACTTTCCTTTTATAATAGCCATTTGAACTGGAATTTTCTCCACTCTAGCCTGGTACACCGTTAACTTTCCTAATTCACTTTCCCTGGCAGATGTGAAGTATGCCGTTCTATCTAAACTATCAACTATATAAAACAAATCATCATCAGGAGATGAAATTGCAAAGTCCATATTGTCAGGTGCCATAAAGGTATTTTCTTCTGCAAAATATCGACTTCTAAATACATCATATCCCCCCATAGAGTTATGTCCTTTAGAACTAAAGTATAAAAATTGTCTATCAGCACTCATGTAGGGGAAATTCTCATCCTGAAACGTGTTTACCCCTCCCCTTACTTTTTGAGCTAATGACCATTCATTATTTGGCAATTTTTTTACCACATATATATCTAAACCAGTGGATCCATTATCACCGTATGATGAAAAATATATAAAAGGTGATCCTTTAGGGAAATGAATGATAGGAACATGTCCCACTTTTTTATCATATTTAGATTGAAATTCATCATACCTCAAAATAGACCCACCTATATTTTCCAATTTATAAAGCTCATAAAAGTTCTCCTTCTTAATTTGCGATTTTTTTATCACAATCATATTAGTGATATCAGATAAGAGTTTCTTCCCGTTTTTACATGCGTTAATATCGGCTAGTACATTAAATTGCTTTTTGTCATTAGAAGAGGCGTTTTTATCAAACTTCTCATAAAACTTCTGTGCTAAATCAAATTGATAATTAAAATGATACGCTTTACCCAGATAGTAAAACGCTCTAACATCAATTGATGGCTTTTTAACAGCTCTTTTAAGGTATGTAATTGCTTCTTGTTTCTTTTCGCCTTTATAATAAAGCAAGCATGTTCCATATTTAAAATTAAGCGTATGATCTTTGATTCTTTCTCTATCAGAAATCACTTTAAGATACAATTTACCAGCTTCAAGGTAATCTCCATTCTCAAATAATACATCAGCATTACGTTCTATTTCTCCTAAAGTTTGGGTATAAGAATTACTAATTCCAATAAAAGAAATCAAAATAAGAAATATGAATTTTAAGTTGATCTTCAAATTAAATTATTACGTTTTTAAAAATTATTAATCTCCATATCATAGAGTTCACCACACATTCATGTAAACTCTAATACGATTTAACAACACAAAAGTTCACTTATTGTCATATTATTCTCCAAACAAACTTCTAAACTGACTTAGATAAATTGTTTTACTAGAAAAGTCAAATGATAATTTCTTTTGCTTTTTCTTATCATCTTTCAATCCCAATATATATTCTTGTAGCGCTTTATCATTTGTAAACACTTGCAATTTTGCATCCTTTTGAAGTCTTTCAAAATGGTAGTAGTAATATTTAGCTCCAGGTAAATCAATCATATAAGATAACTTATCACCTCTACCTTTTTGTTTACTATCTTGTACAGAATACTGAATTGCCATTTTTACAGTAAAATCTTTATAAATTGGTTTACTTCCCATATTTACAATACCTGTAATTGGTTTTGATAAAAACGCTTTATTTCTATTATCCCAAGTAAAACGTACATTTGTAAAGTAAAATGGTTTTTGCATCTCCTTTGGCACCTTCTTCACCACACCTTTTAACGTATAATCAGATTTAATTTTTTCTGCCGATTCTTTATCCACATCTTCTCTTATCGCTTGTTCTAATGTTATGGTATTGAAATCTATTCCTGTTAACTCTTCAGTTTCTAAAATTTTATCAGCATTCATTTCTAATGCTTTGTCATCATAATAAAAATCTAAACCACCTGAAATATTTAAAGTAGTACTACCGGTAGATGCATTGTAGTTTACTGTACCTATTGGCTTAAATTCAACATCTGGAATATTAACATGTAAATTTATTAGACCGTCACCGTTCATTGAACAACTTTTAGTATGTAAACTTATATAATTGCCAGTTTCAGCTCTATTAATTAATTTATCCTCTGCTGCAATTCTAAATTCAGAAGCATCAGCATTATAATTCAATACACCGTTAGATGTAAACAACAATCTATCTTTCTTATTTTCTAAAGAAGATAAAAATGTTGGATAGATCCCTAAACTATCAATATCAGAAGTTGTTCTTAAAATCAATCCAACCGCAATGTCATTTCCATCTAGGTCTTTCATGTTATCACTTACTGGTATTTGAATATTATTAGGATCAATGTCAGCTTTAAATTTCATCCAATTTTTTGCAAACTGGTCACACTTATGTGCAATTCTAGTAGCGCCATCAAAATTTAAGAATTCATTTGAAGCATTTAAATTAGCTTCACCATAAAATTCAAATTGATCACTTAACTTAAATCCTTCTTCTGATGTAACTTTACCAGTAGCAACCGTTTGATAAGCAGTATCTGGGTGAATACTATTAAATTGAATCTGAAATTCCTTATCGTTTGCATCAACATATTTATACTCTCCTTTTGCTTCATATTTACGCCTTGCAAATACTTCAACATACGCATTATTTATGGTATGATATTTAGTCACAAAATTCGCTACAATAGTTGCCTTTTCAAATGGATCCATTTTTGCCTTTTTTCTAATGATTATTTTTTTATCATTTGGAGATATCCTAGCATCTGCAATATCTATATAATCAACTTTTTCACAGGTAATAACTTTTTCTTTCAAACTAAACATTGCTTTTGGCGCTCTAAAGCTTAATGAATCTTGCTTCAAATTAGTTGAATAAAAATTCGATCCAGCAAGATCTAACTCAGAATCAATACTTAAATCATTATCATTTTTAGACAATTCCATTTCTCCATTATCCATTAACCATGTAAACATGTCCATAAAACAATAATATTCATTGATTGGAAAGTCTACTTTTGAAGTTCCGTCATTCGATTTAAACTCACCTCTTCTCGCTTCAAAATCAACATGTGCATTTACATTGTTTGTCGCAAAAGTTATTTGATCACTGCTAGATTCTGATTCGGTATCGGCCAAGTTAAAATCAGCAGTATCTGAATCAATTATCCAACGCTTATAGTCAAAATGCTGAGAAGTAACCTCTGCTTGACCAAAATACATTAAACCTTTTCCTGTCATTCCTTGTGGAGTTAACCATGTTTCACCTTGCATGTCTACCTCTTTGTTAAACAAGTATAGTGGCTCCCTTTTAGTTCTAGCTTTTAATAAATTATTTTTTGGAATATATGTTACCATAGCTCCACTAGCTACAACGTCAGGAACTTCTAAACCTTCACTTTTGGTTTGTCCTTTATTAGTAAATTCAGAAATTCCCATAGTAGAATCAGCAAAGAATACAAAATCTTTACTTACCGTGTGAGAAGTTAAGAAATCTATTTCTCCAGATCCTCTTAACCCATTATTACTTAATCTTATGTCATTATTGTATTTTGCATCTTGACCATAAAACCTATATCCCTCAGCAGGAGCAATGGTTTTAAAGCCAAATGAATAATCCTCTTGTATTTTTAGCGACTCAGAAAATACAGGGAAAATTCCTGATGATCTAAATTCACCTGTTAATTGAATTGAACGCTCGTCAAAATTATCTAAACTGTCAATACTAAAAGGATCTAGTTTAAAATAGAAAGAAGCACTATCATAGGTCCCATTATAGATTGCTTTATGATCATAGAACACATAAGCCTCATTTTTAACCATCAATTTGGGATAATCTGTAATCCTTTTTTTGTTTCCTGATTTATTCTTAGGATGATCAATTAAAATAGTCCCTTTTACACCTTCAATATGAGAAGGCATATCCACTAAATTATCATATCCACCAAATATTGGTCGGACTCTTAATAATGTTTGAGAAACGTCTAATAAGTTTATTTTAAAATTTTCATAATCAAAAGTAGCATCTTTTGGGTAGGTTTCTAGCTTACCCGCACTAACTGCACCTGAAAATAAAAAGTTTCTATTATCTTGAATTACTAATTCACCATCTTTTGGAATAACGACAACTCTTTGTAATATGGAAAGTTCAACATATTCAACTTCATTCAATTTTAAATCCAAACTTTTGATGTTCATAGTACCAAAATTGGTTTTAGCCTTTTTTCGAGCATTTAATAGTTCTGCTCTTTTATTCCAACCACTTGCTGTTTTATCTTTAGAACCATCAGCTAGCCTTACCGATTTCGTTTTTATTTCATTAAAGTCTGAATAAAAAACAATATCATCATAATCACTTTTTCCTGATTTTGCATCAATATAAACTTTACATTTTGGTAAAACAGTAATTGTTTTTCGAGTTTTATTATATGATATAAATCCTTTGTTTGCTAAATCCAATAATGTAGACAATGCAGATTCATTAGTTAAACCTAATACTGTAGATGCTTGTGCAATTGAAAATGTAGGCTCATCATATTTATAATAATGTTTATAAAGTGCTACAATTGGATGTACTCCACTCATACCTTGAAGCTTTGTAAATAATCGGTCATTAAAATAATTTTTAGATTCAAAACTTGCCATTTTTCTTGTTGCCCCTCTTGTCCAAGTTAACTCTAAATCTGACTTTTCTTTTGACCAAATTATTTTCTCAACAAATATATCCAACTGATGATAAGTATCAGAAAACGCTGCTTGTCCAACTCCATCTTTGGTTCTAGTTAACTCCACCTTTGTCATATCATAATTTAAATTGACACCAGGGTGAAATAATGAATCAGTATCATTCAAATACATAGTTATTTTACATTCAGACGCTTTTACACCTTTTGAATTTATTATAAACCTATTTGAACTTGTTTTTAAAAATATGGTCCCTTCTTTATAAAATAATAAATTTGCTAATTCATTTTCACTTCCTACACCTTTAAAACTATTTCCATTTATTGAAAAACCACCTACATAGTCGATATTAGGTAATATATTTTTTTTGACCACTTTTTTATCGAATGAAATAAATTGAGGATACGTATAGTCAGACTTTCTAGTTGATACCTTAGCATAATCAATAAAAGTCCCTTGCAAGGGTTTTTCATAAAAATCCGTATGAACCTCAACACTATCACATTTAATTTTTGTTGATTTTAATGATAAAGAATAGTCAGTGATTTTTGCAAAGTTTTTGTTTGGATCTAATCCTGTTTTAGCCCAGTCCACAATTCCACCCTCTCCATTCCATTTATAAATTAGTGGCTGATATTCTCCTTTAGTTTGAAATACAACAGTTGAATCAGTGTATTTAGCTTTATTTTTACCTTTTGATTTATTTTTAATATAACAATAAAAGGTAGCATCTTCAAAATATATTTTTGGATTGTTTCTTTCAAATTCAAAACGATAAGTTCCATTTCTAACTCCCCAAATATGTTTAGTATTAGAGAAAATTGTACCGTCAGTAAAAAATCCAGAACACGTTTCAATAAACGTTTTAAATTTTTTTACTTTTTTAGACTTTAATAACTTATCAATTGTAGCATGCCATGAATTAAAACTTTCGTTTGGCTGTTTGTTTTTCACAAAAGAATAAGTAGACAATAGATACCCTTGCAAATTAGGATAAGCAGATAATTTTTTTTCAACAATAAGATTTGAAGTAGAAACCACTTTAGCTCTATATTCTTGTGGAAAGTCATTTAACCAAACCGGGCCAAACTCTTCCATAAAAGGTTTTGTTTTCCCCCTGTCAGATGCGTTTAAATATTTAGTAATTTCTTTTAAAAAAGCTTCTGGTTCATTTGAAAAAGGTTGCGCAAACACACTCAATCCAACTATCATTACAAAAGCAAACACAACTGATTTTAACATATTATCTTAATTTAATTCTACTCAAAGGCAGGTTATTTTTTAATAAATTCTAACAAGGCCCATTCATCTTTAGATTCAATTGATTCAAAAACAAAGCCAGATTTTGAAGCTTCTTCCACTAAATCATTTTTATCCGTTGTAAAAAAGCCACTATTTAACATTACGCCTCCAGAAACTAATGCCTTTGAATAAACAGGATAATGCTGAATTAGAATATTTTTATTGATATTAGCAATAATGATATCGAATTCTTTTCCCTCCAATAATTCATCACCACCAAGTGCAACTTCAATTTTTGAACAGTTATTTAATGCTGTATTTTCGTTAGCATTATTAAAAGACCATTCATCAATATCTGGTGCGAAAACATATTCAGCACCTAACTTCTCTGCAACAATGGCAAGTACACCAGTACCTGTTCCCATATCTAAAATTCGTTTCCCTTTTACATCTAAGTTAAATAGCTTTTTTGAAGCCAACCAAGTGGTTTGATGATGCCCAGTTCCAAAAGACATTTGCGGCTGAATTTTAACAAGAAGTTGCTGGTCATACTCATCAACATGGAAAGGGGCTACTATTGCCAATTTATCCTCAACAAAAACGGGGTCAAAGTTAGTTTCCCATTCGGCGTTCCAATTTCTATCTTCAATTTTGTTAATCTTAAACGATTCAATATGGTTCTCAAATTTTTTAAGACTTGAAATCATTTCTTCCGAAAACTCCTGTTCTGACACATAACAGTTTAAACCCTCTTCGGTCTCAACAAAGCTTTCAAAGCCTGATGCTGCTAAATCTGATAGTACCACTTCTCTCCAAGGGGTAACTGTCTTAAAATCTATTGCTAATTCTATATAGTCCATTTATTCTGAATATGAAGTTGAAATTTGAGCAAACATGTCTGCATCTAAAGACGCACCACCAATTAAACCACCGTCAATATCTTTTTGTGCTAACAATTCTCTAGCATTGTCTGGCTTCATACTTCCGCCATACAAAATTGATATTGAATTCGCCGTTTTTTCCCCAAAATCCTTAGTGATTCTATTTCTAATCAAATTATGAATTTCTTGAGCTTGCTCAGCAGTTGCTGTTTTTCCAGTTCCTATTGCCCAAACGGGTTCGTATGCAATAACAACCTTTGCCAAATCTTGAGGCGATAAAGAAAATAATGATTCTTCAATCTGTCTCATGACAAATTCTTTATATACATTAGATTCTCTTACTTGAAGTTTTTCTCCACAACAAAATACTGGCGTAATGTTTACTTCTAATAAGGCTTTAACCTTTTTAGCTAATAAATCGTAATCTTCAGTAAAGTACTCTCTTCTTTCTGAATGTCCTACTAGACAATAAGAAACACCTAAAGATTTTAATTGAGTTGGAGAAGTTTCCCCAGTAAACGCACCAGAGTTTTTTATGTAACAGTTTTGAGCACCTAAGCTTACATTATTATCTTTTAATAATTCATAAAAAACACTAATGAAAGGCATTGAAGGAAACACAACTATTTCTGCATCTGCATTGAAGTCACCTTGTGCGTTGGCTATATTTTGAATTAATTCTTTAGATTCATTATAATCTAAATTCATTTTCCAGTTTCCAGCTATTATTTTTTTATTCTGCATTTTATTTTAAATATTGAGTTTGTATGTATTCAAATGAAGGAATACTTTTACTTGGCCATTTGTCAACCACTTTTGCGTTCTGAAGTAAAACTAGCCCAGGGTTTGATCTTATAATAATTTTAATTTCTGTTCCATCCATTGATAAGAAAGGTGCGTCAAATTCAAATTCAGTTTTAAATTTATCAACTTGATTTTGCATAGCTGGACTTAAAATATAAAATGGAATGTCATTTTTAACGGCATCAGTATAAATTGCTTTCAAATTTTCAATAGATGCCTCATTTATAGTCTCAATGTCTCGAATGGTTACTAACATCACATTATCCAAACTTAATATATAGGCTGTTACATCCATTTGATATGGAGTTGTAGGATCCATTAAACCACTAAATGATTTTTCTTTAGAATAATAAACTGTATCGAAATCAACTATAGTCGTATCAAAATAATACGGAGTAAATTCATAATCAGAAATAGTATCAACAGTTCCTAAACTAGATTTTCTTACAATTTTTGTCTCATAGTAAGATTCAAAATCCCACTTAGCAATTGAATCTAACACTTTATTTTCAAATTCAGCTTCAGTAAACTGTGTGTATTCACCCGTCAATAGAAAATCAGATATTGGAGCATCTACACCTTCTTTTATGACAGTTTTCACTCTATCAACATACTCCCATTTTGTTTTATCGCCATAAATCTCAAACTCTGATTGATCAAACTTTTGTTCTTCACCTGATTGTATATTCTTATAAACGAATGAGAATGTTGAAATTTCAGCTTCCCCTTTATTCATTTCCGTCTTTATGTTATTTCCAATCGCATAGGCACGGTAATCTTTAATTGGTAAATACATAATAGTAAATAAACTGAATAACACGGATACCACAGTTACATAAGCAGCCATTTTCCACGCTTCACCTATTTTACCAATATTCATGTTTCCGAATATAAATGAGCCTAGAATAGCTAACAGATAAAAGAAGATTGGAAAGTACCAACCAAACACCCAAGAAAAGAAAATAACAACCAATAAAGCTGCAGGTACCATCACCCAATTTTGAAGTGTCGTATTCATTGCTATTTTCCATTGATTCATGAAGATTACCAAAACAAAATACATTAATACAATATCTTTCCAAAACGTTTCATAAGGCGTTAATGACCTCCCAACAGACCCTCTCAAGGCATCTCCAAAACAACCACAGTCAGTCACACAATCTCTTTCTGCTAACTGCCCCATTTCACTTAACAAAGCATTCGTATCCACACAACTATAAGTATAATAAGTTAATACAGTAAAACTAACCATCATTAGCAATAATAGCCATGAAGCCAATTTTATTCTTCCTCCAACAATAACCGCAACACCTAAAACTATTTCAGCAACGCAAACTACAACTGACATTTCTAATTCAAAGCCATGAAAAATTTCAAAGAATGGAAAATCATATGTCAAGCCCATTGGTGAAAAGTATTCTTCTAACTTAAAAGCAAACCCCCAAGGATCATTTGCCTTTACTAAACCAGAAACAATAAATAGCCCACCAACAAAAGCTCTAGCCACAAAAGAAAACAGGTGCATTCCTTTAAGCATAAATAAACCTAAAAGTCCTACACCAAATGTTACAAGACCAATCATCTTTAACATAAAAGCACTCTCACCTGAATTTACATGAAATCCTTTAGCAATAAAAAAAACGCCGATTACATTCAATATAATTGACGCTACATTAAGTAGTAATGATCTTCCTCCTAAGTTTACTCGATTTTCTCTTAATCTCATATATAATTGATTTTAATACACTTTGTAAGTTAAATAGTTTATTTTAATTGATAGTACGGCTTAACAGATTTCTAACATATTATTCTTCTCCAATAAGAATCAATGCAAACACAGCATAATTTAACATATCTAGGTAATTGGCATCAATTCCTTCAGAAATTAGTGTCTTACCCTTATTGTCTTCAATTTGCTTTGTTCTTAAAATCTTCATCATTATCATATCTGTCAAAGAAGACACTCTCATATCTCTCCATGCTTCACCATAATCATGATTTTTCTTTTGCATTAATTCAAAAGCAACCTCAACTTTTTCATCATAATTTAGAATAGCTTGTTCCGCAGTCATTTCTGTACCACTATCATAGCCTAACTCCAACTGAACTAGTCCCATTGTGCAATAATTAATAATCGCAATAAACTCATCTTCAATAGCTTCTCCAACCTTATTTTCACCAGTCTCTTGAATTGTTCTAATTCTATTCGCTTTAATAAAAATCTGATCGGTTAACGAACTCGTTCTTAAAATACGCCATGCAGTACCGTAATCATGCGCTTTTTTCACAAAAATTGTACGACAGTTTTCAATAACTTGTCTATATTGGTCGTTTGTTTGATGCATTTGATGTTAATCTAAAATATTTAATCGTGAAAGATACTGTTTTTAGCTCAGAAATTACCCTAAACTGCCAAGGGATTTTACATGAATTCTCTAACCCTTTGATTATGGGGATTATCAACACGACTCCTGATAGTTTTTTTGCAGATAGTCGAAAAAACTCAACATCTGAAATTACCACTCAAGTTTCGGACTTTATTCAAGCAGGAGCTTCAATTATTGACATAGGCGGATACTCTTCACGACCAGGTGCAAAAGACATATCTGAATCAGAAGAAACTCAACGTGTTTTACCAGCAATTGAAGCCATTAGAACTAAATTTCCGAGCATACTTATATCAATAGACACTTTTAGAGCAACAGTAGCTGAAAAAGCAATACAAAAAGGCGCTAATATAATCAATGATATTTCTGGCGGTCAAGTAGACTCTAACATTTTTAATGTTTCAGCAAAACATAGCGCTCCATACATCATGATGCATATGAAAGGTACGCCTCAGAATATGCAAAAAAACACAGATTACAATCACTTAATGAAAGACTTAATTTCATTCTTTTCTAATCAAATAAAATTAGCAAAACAAAGTGGAGTTAAAGATATTATAATCGACCCCGGCCTTGGCTTTAGTAAAACATTGGATCAAAATTATGAAATCATTGCAAAATTAGATTTATTTAAAACTTTAGAACAGCCTATTCTAATTGGCGCATCTCGTAAATCAATGCTTTATAACCTATTAAACATTAACGCTTCTGAAAGCCTAAACGCCACTTCTATTATAAACACTATTTCATTACTAAATGGTGCTAGTATACTAAGGGTGCATGATGTAAAAGAAGCTATGGAAGCTCAACTTATCACATCCAAAATAAAAGCATCAAAATAAGCGTTTTAATTGTGTTCCGAATACACAAATACTTTAATTCTTAATTTTACTAGTTTTTTTCTAGCATTCGAATACACCTTTACTACCCTATCTTGATACCCGTACTTACCTTTAGTATCAAAGGTTATAGTTATTTCTCCTGATTCACCAGGTAGAATAGGTGCTTTAGAATAAATAGCTTTAGTACACGAACAGGCCACTTCATAATCAGAAATCACTAGCGGCTCATTACCCGTATTGGTAAACTTAAACGTGTGAGACAATTGTCCACCTTCTTTTACGTCAGCAAACATAAATAGAGGTTTACCTACAAAAGAAAATACCGCTCCATCCTTAGTAGGAGAAGCGGTACCAATTGCTATTATGATCGCAAAAACAAATAGCTTCATTAATTCTAGTTATTTGTTGGAGCTCCAGTATTAACTGGTGCAGAACCTGTTGGTTTTGCGTTAATTTTCCCTTTAATTCTAACTACTTTTCTTGGCTCGTTTGCAGCATTTGAAGTAATAGTTACAGATTTATTAATTGGCCCAACTCTCTTAGTATCATATCTAACTGTAATAGTTGCTGACGCACCAGGTGCGATAGGCTCTTTAGGACAAGTTGGAACAGTACAACCACACGATCCTTTACATAAAGAAATTACTAATGGCTCATTCCCTGAATTTGTAACAGTAAAGATACACTCTCCGTTAGCACCTTGCTCAATTGTTCCATAATCATGAACTATTTTGTCAATAGTAATTTGAGGACCAGTTGTAATATCAGCTGCTACTTCTGTTTGAGCTGTAGAGCTAAAGTTAAATCCTAATATTGCAACAAATGCAAATGTCAATGATAGTAATACTTTTTTCATAATTCAAATTTTAGTTTAGTTTTTAGTATGACACAAATATACACACAAAGTTGACTTGTTAAAAAACTTTAACAAATCGTTAACAAATTCATTTTCCACTCCACATATTAGAACTATTCGAATTTTAACAAACCTATTAAATGCAAAAGAAATTAAAGCCTACAACTAGCTTTATAACGGTGGTTACAAAAAAACATAATTTAGTAATGTTATTTTACAGTTTTATCTTATCTTTATACGAGATTGACGATTTTACAACCATTATATCAATTTTATAAATAGTTATTATCTAATTTCGTAATAGATTTAAAATTATCACACACAGAATACTCAAAGTAATGGAGCAAGACTTAAACAAATCTCTAAAGAAACATTTTGGATTTGATCAATTCAAAGGAGAACAAGACAAGATCATAAAAAACGTTTTGGATGGAAATAATACTTTTGTTATTATGCCAACTGGTGGAGGTAAATCCATGTGTTACCAATTACCTGCTTTAATGCTGGATGGTACTGCTATCATAATTTCACCACTAATTGCTTTGATGAAAAATCAAGTAGACGCTATTCGTCAAGTTAGTGAACATGATGATGTGGCACACTTTTTAAATTCGTCTTTGAACAAAACTGACATTAAAAATGTAAAATCTGCTGTTTCTGAAGGAAGAACAAAATTACTTTATGTTGCTCCAGAATCTTTAACTAAACCAGAAAACATTGAGTTTTTAAAAACGATTAAAATTTCATTCTTTGCTATTGATGAAGCACACTGTATCTCTGAATGGGGACATGATTTTAGACCTGAATACAGACGTTTAAGAGAGATTTTTGAAGCTATTACTGTTGCACCAATTATTGCATTAACAGCTACTGCCACAGATAAAGTTCAATATGATATTCAAAAGAATTTGAATATGTTGGATGCCAAAATTTTTAAAGATTCATTTAACAGAGATAATCTTTATTATGAAGTTTTACCAAAATTAGAAGTTGAAAAACAAATTATAAAATTTATAAAAGGTAAAGCTGGTAAATCTGGTATTATCTATTGTTTAAGTAGAAAGAAAGTAGAAGAAATTGCTGAAGTCTTACAAGTAAACGGTATAAACGCACTACCCTATCATGCGGGACTGGACGCTAACACAAGAGCTAAACATCAAGACATGTTCTTAATGGAAGATGTTGATGTTATAGTAGCCACTATTGCTTTTGGAATGGGAATAGACAAACCAGATGTAAGATTTGTAATACATCATGATATCCCTAAAAGTCTAGAATCATACTATCAAGAAACCGGTAGAGCTGGTAGAGATGGTGGAGATGGACATTGTTTAACATTTTACAGTTACAAGGACATTGAAAAGTTAGAGAAATTTCTACATGGTAAACCAATTGCTGAACAAGAAATAGGAAAACAATTATTACACGAAACAGTTTCATTTGCTGAAACATCTGTTTGTAGAAGAAAGTATATATTACATTATTTTGGTGAGGAATTTGACGAAAAAAAATGTGATAATCATTGCGATAACTGTAAAAACCCAAGAGAAAAATTTGAAGGGCAAGACAAAGTTCAATTATTCCTAAAATCTGTTGAAAAATTAAAACAAGTACAAAAGGCAAGATATGTTTGTAATTTCTTATCTGGAATAAAAGCATCAGATATAGTTGCTTATAAACATGATAAGCTAGAGTTGTTTGGACAAGGTAAAGAAGAAGATATTACCTTTTGGAATGCTGTATCAAGACAAATTTTAGTGTCTGGATTAATGACAAAAGAAATTGAAAGTTATGGTAACCTTAAATTAACAGACAAAGGAAGAGAATTTATCAAAAAACCATACTCTTTTACTTTACTGAAAGAACATGATTATTCTGCTGGTGGTGCTGATGATATCATCATGAATCAAAAAACTGGAGGAAACGCAGCTTCTGATGATGTTATTTATAAAATGCTTTTAGATTTACGTAAAAAAATATCTAAACAAAAAAACGTGCCTCCTTTTGTTGTTTTTCAAGAACCTTCATTATTGGATATGTCAATGCAATACCCAATTACAATTGAAGAATTAACAAATATTCAAGGAGTTGGACAAGGTAAAGCATCACGTTACGGAAAACCGTTTATTGAATTAATTTCACAATACGTTGAAGATAACAATATTCAACGTGCACAGGACTTTGTGGTCAAATCACTTGTCAATAAATCTGGATTAAAGGTTCACATCATTAAAAATGTGGACATTAAAATGCCATTGGATGCCATTGCAGATTCTCAACAAAAAAACATTGAAGAAATTATCGAAGAAATTGAAGCTATTGTATCATCTGGAACAAAAATAGACATCAACTACTATATTGATGATATTTTAGATGAGGACGAACAAGAAGAAATTTACGATTACTTTAGAGAAGCGGAAACGGATGACCTAGCAGAAGCTCACAATGAGTTTGATGGTGACTATGATGAAGAACAATTAAAGTTAATGAGAATTAAGTTCATGAGTGAAATGGCTAACTAAACTAACATCATCACTACATATTAAAAAAGCCTCTATATATTTTTAAATATATAGAGGCTTTTTTTTAGAAACACATTACATAATCAATGCCTTAGTTTCTCAATCGCATTTTAAAATTCATACACACCAATATCTGGATTACTTCTAGGCATTCCATCAATAGACTCTATGGTGAAGTTAATTGAACTACCTGCATCAATTAAAGGAGATCCTGATTGTACTTTGAAATCTTTTAAACCTGTATCCACAAATAATGGGTTTTGATTCCAAATACTATTTATAATATAAGTATAACTTAATTCATCCTCTGATTTATATAAACAATTCTCAAAAGTAACATCAAATACACTAGAACTATTCCCAAGACTATCAATCACCAATTCATTTAATGCATTACCATACATCACAGAGTTATACATTTTAAGCTTTAAATCTCTTTCATGAATTGTATTTAAATTATCTTTAAACCAAGTTTTAATTCCAAAACCAGGCCCAGTTCTAGTGCCATTCCAATAATTTACAAAATTACAATTGGTAAATGTAATATCCCCTCCAACAAAACTAAACGCTGAAATGATTCCGGCATCACCAAATAAACAATTTTCAACATTCACTATTGGCCCAGCTACTGTATATAAATTATAGAAGTCATTATTCGTAATAATTGAATTACTTAATGTTAGCGTTGTATTACTTGAAGTTGTATCAACTTGCAACCCTACCCCTCCATTTTTTATAATAGCATAATCAATTTCACAGTTTTTAGCTTGACTTAAAATAATCCCTCTCCACTGTCCAGAAATATTATCATAAAAGCTTTCCAATCTATCACCTTCAAAAACCACCTCATTACCCAAAGTACCATTCACAATTAATGTACTTTTATACACAAACATTAGAGCTCCTTTATGACCGTGTATATGCGTTCCCTCTTGAACTGTTAACGTTTGATCAATCACTTCTGCAGAAGTTTCACTCTCTGGAAATCCTACCGCGGCAAAGCCATATATTACGTGAGGCTTATCATTCAACCATTGTTCACCATCATTTACTAACTCGTTCACATGAAAATAGGCATCTTGTCCCCATACGTCTAAATTCACATATTGATTTTTTCCATTGGTCTTAAATCGAATAGAATCAGAAATAACCAATGGATTTGTTACATTATTAACCGCTAATGTCACTTCAACAAATGCAAACAAAGAATCACCACCTGCTAATTCCACATCCTTAAACACAGTCCCTGAAGTTCCGTCAATATTGATTCTAAACGGGGAATTCGCCCCACCCATTAACTCCATCTCTTCTATAATTATAACCGTGTTATCTGTATTGTATAACTTAAAACGTTTTGTTGTTGACCCAATTGTTGTGAAAACTGTGTCAAACAATACGCTATCGGTTGAAAAAGACAAATTATTCTTAGAATAACTAAATGGTTTTTTACAGGAGTGTGATAGTACTGAAAGTACTGTAAAAATTAGTATATAGATTAAATTCTTCATATCTTTGTATCTGCAAATATATATACGAAAAATAAGAAACTTTATTTTATTTTTAAAAAATATTGTTGTTTTAAATAAAATAACTAAATTTGCAATCCGAAAACGGATTATTACGAAATTAAAATATATTAGAAAATGAAGAACGGAATTCACCCAGAAGATTACAGATTAGTTGTATTCAAAGACATGACAAACGAATATGCATTTTTATGTAACTCAAGTGCAGCATCAAAAGAAACTATTTCTTGGGAAGATGGAA
>Ga0209395_1003553_pt1 | contig 19163 bp, 14 predicted proteins | sample GOMGulsemesocosm_3_FD_184635 | JGI IMG/M metagenome (GOLD analysis project Ga0209395, IMG submission 184635) | Methane-oxidizing microbial communities from mesocosms in the Gulf of Mexico - GOM9D Gulf of Mexico (SPAdes) (version 2) | ecosystem: Environmental > Aquatic > Marine > Cold seeps... | reverse complement strand
CAATACTAGAGCCGCTGACTGTTACAACATCCTCATCAGAGGATTCAGTAGTTACATCACTAAAGGTACTAGCAAATTTTAAGGAAGATAAAGAACCTTGAAAGGAGGAAAGGGCAGACTTTAATGAGCCATAAGCCGATAACTTAGCCTGTAGCTCAACCTCTTGTTTATCAAAACGTGCTTCAACGGGTGTTCGCTCTGCTTCAATAAGGCTATCGACTAAACCAGGAATATCAATGCCTGATCCGATACCTGCTGTTGAGATGGAAGCCATAATGCTTACTCCTAATAAATTTATATAGCTCTTAAAATAAGCCACGGATAATTATAAACTTTGTTCTAAAGATAATTAAAGTTAGCAGTCTTATAGCTTCTCTTGGGTATAGGAAGAGGGGAATTTAAAATACCTGCTTTCTTTGTATTAATATTAATTGTTCCAAAAGTATTCGCAGTATAAGTATGGTTGTAAACCTGGTTTTATAGGTTAATCTCAGTGCGAGAGTTTATGGAGCTATTATTAATAATATACCTTCAGAAACACAAATAGCGGCCATTGCCGCTTATTTTGTTTGTTTATTATTCAAGCACTTCCTATGCCATTTTTTATTTATGCTTTAGCTCTAATCAATAAAAGCTCAGTTTCTTTAGGGTCACTACTAAAGCTATTATCCAATTGTTTTGCAATTTCCAATGCTTCTTCGTCTGGTATTTGTCTAATTAGTTCATCTGTTTCTGCATCTACTACCTTAACAACTGTTTGGCCGCTTTCGGTATCGATATTAAACTCTAAATTTCGATTGATAGACTGGACATAAGAGTTCAATTGTTCAACTGCATTACCTAAAGCCTCTTTCTTTTCTTCTGATATATTGGTTTTAGAAATATCAGTTTCTTTTTTAGCTGTTTCAGTAAGGGTTGTATTAATTGGGTGTTCTTTTTTGTCTTCAGGTAGATGATCTACTGCTTTTAAAACAGGCTTAGCTTGGTCAGGCATTATCTGTTTATTTTGTATATTAATATTCGCAGTCATAATCTTATCTCGCTTTTATAGTAGATGTAAGCAAAAGTCTTTTTCTTAAAGCCCTCTCCAAAGGGAGAGGGCTGGATGGGGAGGTAACAAAGTCGTTAATTTAACACCACCCATTACCCAAAAAGGGAAGGTCTTTTAAGAAAGAAGACAAAAGCTTATCTGTATTGACTATCTTACCCCAATAATGATAGTACACCTTGTGATAATTGGTTGGCCTGAGCTAACATCGCAGTACCTGCTTGTTGCAATATTTGGTTTTTAGTCAAATTCGCAGTTTCAGAAGCAAAATCAGTATCTTGAATACGGCCTCTAGAAGCACTGATGTTCTCGATACTCACTGATAGGTTAGAGATAGTTGAGCTAAAACGGTTTTGTACCGCACCTAAATCAGCTCGGTTACTATCAATATTAGCTAAAGCGCCATCGATAATATCTATAGCTTTATTAGCACCTGCAACCGTCGTAATATCAACAGCATCAACAGATTCTAAAGTGCTAGATTGTAAAACATCTTTGCTTCCTGAAAATAAACCACCTTCACTATCGTCAAGGTTAGATTTAATACTGAATGATGTGGCTGATGATTTAAACTCAATATTACCACCGACTACGGTAGAATCTCCTGTTTTTCCATTACCTGCTGCCAGTTTAACCGCAGCACTGCTGTCTCCACCCGTTACATTAATATTAACTTCTTTTGTGCTGGTTGCAGCTGAGCTGTTAAAGTCCTGGATCTTAATATCAGCGCCAGTGGAGTCGGTTAGATCAATTGATGTTTGATCTAGACTTAATTTAGCCGTAACTCCCGTTTTACTTGTTTGATCGTTAAATGCGGTTGCAAGGGCGGTAAGGTCAGTTGTTGTTACGTTAGCAGAAAGGTCGGTACCATTAATGTTAAAGGACACAACCCCGTCCTTTGTTAAGCCACTAATTGATGCAGATGTGGATGCGGATGCGGTAATGCCAGTAGTGTCAGATACTTCATTAATATTGGCTACAATGCTTTTAGCAGTTTCATCTTCTGCAATTGCAACAGTATTTGAACCGGTACCCGCTAATGTTAAGGTTTGGGCTGCAACAAAGTTACCCGAAGAAGTATCTCTTAATGCAACCTCAGTGGTGGAAGCATTGGTACCTGCAGTACTTTGGTCAATAATGTTATCTGTTGTTGCTGTAGATGTTATTTCATTGCTGCCTTCTAAAGTAATAGAGTAGGTACCTATTTGCATAGTTGAGTCGTTACCTCCACTATTTGCCGTAATAGTATTGTCTCCAACTTTTAATGTGTCAGTCGTAACTGAGGTCTCGACCGCTGAAGCTACTTGGTCTTGAGTTGCTGCTTCTGAAACGTTTACTGCTACATCTGTACCATTAGTTTTTGTGGCTTGCATGCTGGAGGTGCCTTGTGTGCCACCAGCTACAAAATTAGTAATGACTATTTGGCCTATTGTTGCGGCCTGTGTAGTATTACTGGTATCATCTCTGGCTGCATTGGCTGCAATGGTTACGGTGTCACCCGATACGGTAGCAGTAATAGCCATGTCTCCAGTAGATTGTGAGCTGTGTCCAGAAATGGCAGTTGCTATGGTTTCTTGCATAAGAACGGCATCATCATCTTTGTCACCCGTTGCCGTAAAGGTAATACCATAAGTGGCAATTGCAACGTTAGTTGTTGATGCATCTTTTGTATTAATATTAAAGGAAACTTGTTCGCCTGCTTCAAACTTTAGGTCATCTAAAGTAAAGGTTGCTGTTTCATTGGCTCCACTTGCTGCTTTGGCAGAAGCAGTTAATAATTGTGTTCCCCCATCAGTAAGATTATCTGTTGTCAAGGCTGAGAGGGTGGTAGCACCAGCACCGAAGTTTGTACCTGTATTTGCAGAGACATCCATAGAAGCCGCAGAAGTGCTGCTTCCTCCATCAAATGCAGAAACTGTTGCATCACCACCATCAATACCTGATACGAATACACCCGTACCAGCCTCATTTAGAGATGCTGTAAAATTGGTTCCATAGTTAGCATCACTTTTTAAAGCGGCAAGTAAGGCTGTTGCGCTCCCGGCTTGGTCGCCTGAACCTTCTGCTGTAAAGGTAGTGTTTGCAGCAGCGGCTGCAATTTTTAGTGTGACTGTTTCATCTTCTAAAAATTGAAAATTATCAAGAGTTACTGCAGCATTATCAACAACATCAAAGCTTTCAACACCAAGGTTTACCCCACTTGCACTGGTTAATGTTTTGGTGCCACTATCATAAGATAGATCTGAGTTTTCATTGGTTGTGTTAATACGAGTGGCGGCTGCAGTCATTTCTGCATCAAAGTCGGAAGAAAATGAACTGGAATTATAGGTGACTTCAAAGGTTGTTGTTTGGCTGTTAGTAGCAGCAGGATCACCTGTTGCTATGGTGAATTTTAGTTGATCTCCATTTTGTGTTGCACCAAGGTTGCTACCTGTTGTATCAAAGGCAATAGAGTTTGTTGCTGTGGCTGTGACACCTGATAATTTATTTAATTCAGTTGATATTGCTGCTGCATCACGTGCTGTATCAGAGCCAGCCCCTATTTTAACTGTTTGGACTTCGGATGTAACTGAGTTAGTTACGGTTAAGGTTTGGGCCGCTACTAATAAGCCGACAGCAGATGATGCAGAGCTTTCTATTATACTGGTGCCTGAAGCAGATACACCACCTGTTACATCGACCTCTTTACCCTTAGTGGCCATTTCTATGCCGTGGGTATTGTTTTCAGAACTGAGTTTTTCAATACCAAGTGTATCTGATGTTGCTTTGGTTACATTGACACTGATTGTTTCCCCTGCATTGGCGCCCACTTGAAATTGTTGCGCTTGAAATGAGCCGTCAAGTAGTTTAATTCCATTGAATGAGGTAGTGTCAGAGATTCTATCAAGCTCGGAAACTAGTTGGTTCACCTCGGCTTGTAAACTTAACCTGTCGGTTGCAGAGTTGGTTGAGTTAGCTGATTGAACTGAAAGCTCTCGAACCCTTTGTAAAATATTGGTGCTTTCTTGTAAAGCGCCCTCTGCTGTTTGTGTTAAAGAAATGCCATCATTAGCATTTCGACTGGCTTGCCCTAAGCCTTTGATTTGTGCGGTCATACGATCTGCAATCGCAAGACCAGCGGCATCATCTTTTGCACTGTTAATACGCAGACCTGAAGATAAACGCTGTAACGAGGTGCCTAAATCACCTTGAGATTTGTTTAAATTGCGTTGTGCATTGATTGATGCAACATTGGTTTGAATACCCATAGCCATGATAGTTCTCCTGTTTCTTATAAAGAAGTCCGAGCAATCTTTTGGAATGATGCGCGGTGTCTATTTTTTTAGCAACGGCCTTGCTATTACATGGCTTATGCTTTGCTCACTGATGTTATCGGTCTGCTTGTTGGAAACTTTAATTTTTTTTAGGCTGGTTTTAGATAGGTCAAAATAATCATTATGATTGGAAAAATGGTGTGTATATTGCTTTATTTAAAAGATAACTTAACATATGGCTATTTTTTGCCGCCTGATATGAATTATGTCAAAAACTAAAAATAAAAAATTGCGCAAGAATAAAAAAGCATCGGCTGTAAAACCTATGCATAGGCAAGGTAAAAAAGGATTGAATGAATTAGAGTTGATTCTCAATAGAATTGTAGAGCTTTATCAGCAGCGTAACATTAAACAGGCATTGAATTTAACAGAAAAAACATTAATTAAATTCCCAGGCCAAGCTGTGCTACTAGGTAATGCGGGAGCTTTTTCTATGCTATTAGGTGAGCAGGAAAAGGCTTTAGGGTATTATAAACAATCATTGCTAATAGAGCCAGATAGCCCTGAAGTATACAATAATATGGGTAATTTGTTTAAGCAGCAAAATCGTTATGATGAGGCGGAATCAGCCTATTTACATGCTTTGGAGTTAAAAAGTGATTTTGCTCAAGTGTATAATAATTTAGGTAATGTATATAGAGAGCTAGGTCGATATGATGAGGTAGAGGCTGTTTTTATGAAGGCTCTGAAAATTCAACCAGAATATATTGAAGTATTCTGCAATTTAGGAAGCTTCCTAAGTGAGAATAATCGTTTTAATGAAGCTGAACTTATATTTAAAAAGGCTTTAAGGTTTGGGCCTAATTCTCCTGAAACGTATAATAATTATGGTAATTTTTTAAAAAAAACCGGTCGTTACCAAGAAGCGGAGCAGGCCTTTAAAAATGCATTGCAGCTTCGCCCTAGTTATACTTTAGCTTATTTTAATCTAGGTAAATTGGCTGTTCTGCAAAATAACTTTTTAATGGCTGAGTCTTGTTTTAAAAAAGTGTTGAGTATTAACGCTGATTATATTGATGCACAAGCGAACCTTGCATTAGTTCTTTTAAGGTTGGGGAAATATAAAGAGGGATGGGCTGCATACGAATCTCGCTATAAATTAGATCAATTAGATGCACAAAGTGCCCCCCCCATAATTGATGTTCAACAATGGCAAGGCGAAGCTCTCCAAGGTCGAAATATACTTGTTTGGCCGGAGCAAGGCTTGGGTGATGAAATTCAATTTGTACGTTATTTGCCTTTTTTAAAAGCTGAAGGCGTTAAGCATTTAACTTTAGTCTGCAGAAAACCATTAATAAAGCTTTTTTCTTTAATGCCGTGTGTTAATAGGTTGATTTGTCAAGATGATTTTTTAACTGAAGATGTGAGTGGTCTTGATTATTGGGTTTTTATGATGAGTTTGCCTTTTCATTTTAAAACGACTTTAGAAACGATTCCTGCAGCGTTACCTTATTTATCAAGCTCTATTATTGAGCAAGAAAAATGGAAGGGGAATATACCTCAGTCTGGGTTACGGGTTGCCTGTGTATGGAAAGGTAATGCAATGCATAAAAATGATGCGAACCGTTCTCTACCCTCGCTGGCGACTCTTAAGCCTCTTTGGGATATTGAGGGTATAACATTTATCAGTTTGCAAAAAGGAGCTGGGGAATCTGAAGCATTGTTTTCATCAGAAAGTCAGCCTATTACTTCTTTAGGAGATAAAGTACAAGATTTAGCCGATACAGCGGCTATTATTGCTCAATTAGACTTAGTTATTTGTGTTGATACTGCGGTTGCTCATCTTGCTGGTGCATTAAATAAACCTTGCTGGGTTTTGCTACCTATGCAAGAGACTGATTGTCGGTGGTTATTAGATCAAGATAGTTCACCTTGGTATCCTATAAAAATGCATTTATTTAGGCAAAAAATAAAAGGTGACTGGGATAGTGTTATTCTAGAAGTACTAGAGGCTTTAAAGACTAAAATAATTGAACATGGCTAAAAAAAAATCAAGGCTATCAGGTAATAAAAAGCTTTCTAAAAAAAATAGTATTCAGGTCTCTGGGGCAGAAAATAAATTGTTGTTAGATAAATATATTAATCAAATTGTCTTATTTTATCAGCAAGGGAAGTTGCTAGAAGCGTTGAAAACATCTGAACAAGCAATAAAAAAATTCCCAAAGCAAAGTATGCTTCTTGAGAACGCTGGAACATTCGCTATGCTTATTGGTGATTCTAAAACGGCTTTATTATATTATCAAAGTTATTTGAGTTTGGACCCTGGTAATTCAGATGTTTTTAATAAAGTTGGTTATATTCTAAAGACTCAAGGATGTTACAAAGAGGCAGAAGAGGCGTATAAAAATGCTCTGGAATTACGGCCTGATTATGTAGATGCTTTATACAATTTAGGTATTTTGTTAAAACAGTTGGAGCGGCATGAGGAAGCGGAGGAAGTCTATTTAAGTGTTTTAAAGTATAAGCCGGATCATGTTGAAACATATATTAATTTAGGCGTTGTGTTAGAAGCTGAAAAACGATTTGCAAAAGCTGAAGAATGTTATCAGCATGCCTTAAAGCTAGAACCTAACCGTAGTGAAGTTTTCAACAATATGGGTTGCTTGTATCTTAAGCAGAAACTTTATAAGCAAGCGGAATCTTTTTTTCAGCAGGCCCTAAAGGTAAAGTCTAATTATATAGATGCTTATTTTAATTTAGGGTATTGCTTTCAAAAACAGAAAAATTTTGAAAAAGCCGAATCTTGTTTTTCGCAAGTTGCAGATATTCAGCCTAAGCATGAGAAAATTTATTTAGCTTTAGGTGATTTATATTTAGAGCAAGAAAAATATACAGAGGCTGGAAAAATATATAGAAAGGCTTTACTCACTAATAATAGTGAAGAGCTTTATAATAATTTGGGCTATATATTTGAAATAGAAGAGAGCTATTGTGAGGCTGAAGCGTATTATTTACACGCTTTAAAGCTACAGCCAGATTATGCAAAAGCGTTCTATAATTTAGGTAATTTATATGTAAAGACAAAAAGTTTTGAACAAGCTGAAAAGAGTTTTGAAAAAGCGTTGAACCTTAATTCAGATTATATTGATGCGAGGTATAACTATTCTTTATTACTATTGATACAAGGATACTTTGAAAAAGCTTGGCAAGCATATGAATTTCGATACCATCCAGATAAATCCACGCAAATAGTTTGGCCCCCCATTATTAATACTCCACAATGGCAAGGCGAGTGTTTAAGTAACAAAACTTTATTGGTTTGGCCTGAGCAAGGTATTGGTGATGAAATTATGTTTAGCTCTTGTTTGAATAACTTTAGTTATAACAATCAAGGGCGAATTATTCTTGCGTGTGACTCTCGTTTAGTTAAACTATTGGCACGATCTTTTCCTGATATTTTAGTCATTGAAAAAGATATGGAGAATAGATATCAAAATTTGCAAAAAGAAATAGATTTTCAATGTAGTATCGCATCTTTACCTGTTTTTTTTAGACCTGATCTTCAGAGTTTTTATAGAATTTCTGCCTACCTTAAAGCTGATCTAAGTTTGTTAAGTAAATGGGTGGATCGTTATTCTTTACTTACATATGATTTGAATATTGGAATTTCGTGGCGAGGGGGGGCGGATAAAAACCGCCAACATCAAAGGTCAATTGCCTTAATTGAATGGTTACCTATTTTAAAATATAAGGCCAATTTTATTAATTTGCAGTATGGTGATCATCAAGCTGAGATTGATGATTTTAGCTCTAAAACAGGTATTGAATTATATGATTGGGATGATGCGAATGCATTAACTAATTTAGATGATTTTGCAGCTCAAATAAAAGCTTTAGATTTAGTCATTAGTATTGATAATTCTACAGTACACTTTTCAGGTGCATTAGGGGTTGATACATTAGTGATGTTGCCTTTTTTACAGGATTGGCGATGGATGGACGAGCAAGATGATTCGTACTGGTACCCTAATGTGATGAAACTATTTAAACAAAATGTTAATAATGATTGGTCGATGGTGATTGAAAATGTTTCTCAAATATTATTTGAAACAAGGAGCTAAGTGTTTTTATATTTGGTTAATGAAGAATGGCATGTTTGAATGAATAAAAATTGAGTTATGGACTTTTAGGTATGATGGAGAGTAAACCAAAAAAATTAGATGTTTGGTTTAATGAAGTTATTGGGTTATATCAGCAAGGTAAAGTGAAGGATGCCTTGCTATTAACTAACAATGCATTGGTTCAATTTCCTGATAATTCTAGACTGCTAGGTTATGCGGGTACATTTTCTATGCTTGTTGGTGAGCTGGAATCTGCTTTTAGGTTTTATCAGAAGTCATTAATAATTAATCCTGATAATCCAGATGTTATTAATAATCTAGCTAGCTTACACGTTAAGCAGAATAAGTTTGTAGAAGCTGAAAAAGCATACCGGAGAACTCTCCTACTCAAGCCTGATTTTATTGAAGTATATAATAACTTGGGTAATTTATTAGAGCAGCAAAAGCGCTATCAGGAAGCTGAATCTTGTTTTAGGCACGCTTTAAAACTTAACCCTAATTATGCTGAGGCATATAATAACTGGGGGAACTTGGCTCTAAAGCAAAATAAGCATGTAGAAGCTGAGGCGTTATTTAAAAAAGCATTACTAATTAATCCTGAATATGTTGATGCTTATAATAATCAGGGTAATTTATTTTGTGAGCAAGGGCGTTTAGTCGAGGCAGAGAAATCATTGCAGAATGCGTTAAAGTTGCAGCCAAATCATGTTGAAGGGTATATAAATTTAGGGAATGTGTATAAAGAAAAAATGGATAATGAGAAGGCTAGGGAAGCTTATCACTATGCATTGTTACTTCGACCTGATTGTGCGGAGGCCTATAATAATTTAGGCGGGTTGCTACTACGAGATGGTCAATATGAAGAAGCTATTACTTTGTTTCATAAAGCTATAGATCTTCGGGGAAATTATATTGATGCTCAATTTAGGTTGTCTTTGGCCCTTTTAATACTAGGGCATTTTCATCAGGGCTGGCCTATTTATGAGGTGCGTTATCATCCTGATAAGAAAAACAGGCAAACTTATCCACCCGACATTAAAGCACCTCAATGGAAGGGCGAGTCTTTGGTTGAAAAAACGCTTCTTATTTGGCCAGAGCAGGGATTAGGTGATGAAATCCAGTTTGTTCGATATTTATTTCTTTTAAAACATAATACCCCTAATAAATTGGTATTAGTTTGTAAGAAGCCGTTGGAAAAAGTATTCGGGTCGTTACAATGCGTGGATAGAGTTATTTGCTTGGATGATTTTGAGGCTAGCAATTTAGACAATATTGATTATTGGACATTTGTTATGAGTTTACCTTTGTTTTTTCAAACCACATTGGAAACTATACCCGCCAAATTACCTTATTTAAGGTCTTTTACAAAAGAGCAAAGTAAATGGAAGCGGTATGTACCTCAAGATGGCTTTCGAGTTGGCTTGGTTTGGAAAGGGAATAAAAATCATAAAAATGATATTAATCGCTCACTTCCTTCGTTAGATCTTTTTAAGCCTTTATGGGAAATTGAAAATATAACATTTATTAGTTTGCAAAAAGGGCCTGGAGAAGATGAGGCTAAAAAGCTCAATAACGAGCAGTTTCTAATTCATTTAGGTGATAAAATTCAGGACTTTTCTGATACTGCTGCTATTATCTCGCAACTAGATTTGGTTATTTGTGTAGATACTGCAATAGCACATCTTGTAGGTGCTCTTAATAAGTCGTGTTGGGTGCTGCTACCTAAGATTGACTCTGATTGGCGCTGGTTATTAGATACTCATGACTCTCCCTGGTATCCTAATGTTATGCGTTTGTTTAGGCAGCAACAAGCCGGTAATTGGGAGGGTGTGATAAGTGAAGTGAAGCAGGCATTAAAAGTTAGAGTAAGTTAGTTTAATTTTCTACAACAAAAGTATTGCTTTGTTGCCAGTCATTACCACACCATTCTGGGAATGCACTACTTTTTCTCCAACCTGTTGAGCAGATTAAGTAAATATAGGTTGATGGGTATTCAACTGAAATACTATCAACCATACCTTTCCACCATGCGGGTGGACGAACAGTAATATGTGCATTTTCCCCATTCGGTAATTTTGCTGCTGCTGGATAGCAAGCGACATTAAGGATGATTAGTTTAGATGAGTAGCTAAACATATCTCTAAGAACATTTGCTACATCTGAAATAAAAATGTGCTCTAAGACGTCAAAGGAAACAACGCAGTCAACAATTTGCCTTTCATCTATATCTCGAGCTGGTTCATAGCTGTAGGCGTTTTTTAGATTAAAGTAGTTTAGTGCAGATTGGTTGGATGCATCATCAAAACCATTTGCATTCCAGTTAGATCCACCACAACCATAATCTAAAAGGGTTGAAATTGAATGGTTTTTCAAAATTCCAAGCAACTGTTCACGGTAGGGTCTAAGTTCAAAGTCAGAGAAAGCAACTTCAACCCTTTGTTGGTCGTTTCTGTCATAACCTTCCTTAGCCATTGATTCATACATTTTAATTAATTCTTGGCCTTTATTACTGAACGTAAGAATACTCATATTTTTTTCCTTTGATTTTATTGGCTATATGATAGTTTATTTTTTCTGTAAATGTAGTCTTTTACCATTCAAAGTTTTGTTTTGCTAATTTTATTAAGCTGTCTTTATGCTCTTTTGTAGGAAGAAAAAAAGAGGGATTATTTGTAATTTCAATAGTGTTCTGTATTAGCTTATTAACTTGGTTTAAGGATGTTAAGTCTAAAGGCGGGTGTATGTTTAGAGTCTGTGTTAATTGTTTATTTTCTACTGAAGGTTCAATAGCAATAGTTGGCGTTTCTACAAAATTAGCAATAATAAGCGTTGAATGGTGATTAGTAATTAATAACTTAGCTGAGGCAATGGTATTTAACAACGTGTTTAAATCATAAATAGATATAAAATCCCAATTTTTTGTTTTTTCTGAAAGGAGTGTTTGTAAAGGTTGTTCACTGTCACCGGGACTATTTATTTTTTTTGCTTCAATTAAAATTTGTATTTTGAAGTTATGATTCGGTAATTTTGATATATATTCAGATAAAGATAATAATGTTTCCGGTTTTAAGTTATCTATACCAGCAATAATAATTGTATTGTTTTTTTTAATTAATGATGTTGAATAGTTATTTTCTAAAAATAAAGGAATGCAACTAAAGCAAGCATGATGATAAATTTCAATTTGTTGTAAGAAATGACTACTTGTGGCATTTTGAGTTGCAACACCATCAAGAGTATTAAATAAATTTTGATAAAATGGAATAAGGCTGGTGTTTGGTTCTTTTTGTGAGGGAATGATCGAAATATTAATTATGTAAACAGATTTTTTATAAAGTTTTTTTGCAAGATAAGCAATAGAGAGTAGTGTTAGTGTATGACTTTGAGTGTTACCTAATAAACCGTCACCATTAATAATAAGGCAGTCTGAATTTTTGATTGATTGTGTAAGGGCTGAGTTAGCTTGACATAATTGTAGGTGATATTGATGATCGAAGACATTTTCTGTCGTTTGTGCCTGATGATTAAATGAGTGTATTTCATTACGATGTATGCTGTTAACCTTTAAAATCAGTTTGTTTAGCATCTCGGTTATTACATTGCTAGTACACGATTCTCCCCAGTTGTTTTGATCTGAGCAAGCATTTAGATAGAGAGCAGAAGGTAATTGCTCAAAAGATAAATAGGGTAAATAGGCTGTGTTAGTTTGAATACTGGAAAGGCGGTCAGTAATTTCAGAAAATACTGGAGACCAGTTGTTTTGAATTTTTTGATGGAATAAAGTAATAGAGTTATACCAGAGAGAATCTTGTCTATTTATTCCCCAGCGCCAATCAGGTGAGTATGGGAGTAATATCCATGTAGGTATTCCTAAAGCTCCTGCAAGGTGGACTGTTGAGTTGTCAATTGATATAACTAAGTCTAATGCTGCAGTTTGAGCGGCAAAATCATCCATGTCATTTAGAGGGATGGAGTCTTGCCAGTGATGAAGGGTGATATTATATGTATTTTTTATGTGGTTGATTTCTTTGGAGTGCTCACCATATTGTAAATTTATGAAGTGACAGTTAGGGATTTTGAATAATGGCAACCATTGATTAAGATCAATAGATCTAGATATGCTAGATCTCGTTTCTTTCCCACCTTTCCATGATATACCTATTTTAAGGCCTTGGCCTAAATCAGCATAACGCTGCTTCCATTTAGAAGTAGTATTTTTATTAGGTATTAAATAGTGATTCTTATCTGAAAAACTGTTTGAGTCAGGGCGTAGAAATTTAGCTAGCTCTCCAATAGGTGAGGCGTAATCTACATGTTTTTCTATAACTAATTTTTTCAAAATATCTTCATCATATCCAGAAAAAAACTCTATATTTGGAAATGAGCGTGAAAATATAGGTGTAAGGCGAGGTAGGCAGGCAAAAATACATTTTTTTGCTTGCATGGATATCTCTGGTATGAATTGTGCGAACATTATTTCATCTCCAATACCTTGTTCACCATATATTAATATGGTTTTTTCCTTTAATGGGCTGCCATCCCATATTGGAGCAGATAAAGAGTAAAATTTACGAATGTTTTGTACGGATTTACCTCCCCAGCTATAATTATTCCATCCCTCTGTAAATTTCTCTAAAGATAGCTGCATAAGTCCAGTATCTAGACGTAATTGAGGATCATTTGGAGCAATTGCTAAACCTTGGATATGTAATTTTTCTGCTTCAACATATTTTTTTTGAGCAGAGTAAATATGTCCCATATTGTGAAAAAAGGCAGGGGTTTTAACTTGATTTTTTGAAGCGGCATTTAAAGTGTCTTCTGCTTCTTGGTTGCGGTGAAGTTTCCATAAAATATTTGCTATATTGGTGGCGGCATCACTTTGTTTGGGGTTAATTGAAAGTGACTTTTTATAATGAAAAAGAGCTTTATCTAATTGATCCGTGTCAAAATAAATATTTCCTATATTATTATGAAATGCGGCATCATTTGGACTAAAGCCAATGGCAGTTTTGATTAGTTTAAATGCCTCGTCATATTTATGTTTTCTATAATAGACTAAACCAAGGAGGTTGAGGGCATCTGGGTCTTTTGGATTTGAAGTTAAAACCTTTTCATATATTTTAGCCGCGCCATTTAAATCATTGTTTTTATGTAACTCAACGGCATGAGATAAAAGATGTTGTCTTTTTTTGGGAGATATTGCTTGAGAAGGCATGTGGTTTGTTAGGGTTGTATTAAGTTGGACGGGAGGTAATGGATATGTATTTTTTAAATTTGAATTTATATGATTAGTATAGCTTTTAATTATATAACAATGGGGTTTTAGGGGGCTTTTACGATGCGGCATATGAAAAATAGGATCTATCGGAGTGAGAGGAAATTAGAACATCCTGAATTTCCACATAGAATGAATAAAAATTGATGAAGTCTAGGCTGAAAATAGATTGTGACAAAAAGAAACGACACCTAATGTGTAGTTATCTACACAAGTTATGAGTATAAACTGTAAACTATGGGGTCTCGTATTTGTTAAAACGTCCATCACGATGGAAGTGAACAAGCTTTCCTTGGCGTAATGTCTGAAATACTTGGTATTGTTCTAGAAGAACAAGGTGGTTTGTAAAACCCTTATATAATTAGACTCTGTATTTAATGAAGTCTATGCTATAGATGATAGTTAAAATTAAATAAGTTTGTTCTTAGTCAAGCTGAGCATAATGTTGAACTACGCCATAAGTGGGGGGGGAATTATTGGCGCTTTCAAGAAAGCTATTGGACGTTTGAGCGTTGGTTTTGGGTTGGAACTGTTATTTTGTTAGCATTAAGGAGTTTTTTAAATAATAAATTTAAGTTAAAGAACTTGGTAGGCTTGCCGATACGGTATTTAGACAAAATATGATTATGTAAAGTAGGTGATGCAATGAGTGCAAAAATGAATTCGGCTTTAAGTAGCTATAATGATTATGGAACTAACTCTGAGATTGAATATGCTGATCCGCACCGCTTAATTCAGATGCTGTTTGAAGGTGCTTTAAAACGTATTGCTTTTGCTAAAGGAGCTATGCAGCGGAAGCAAATTGCCGAAAAGGGTAAGTTTATAAGTCAAACTATTGATATTATTGGTGGTTTAAGGGCTAGTTTAGATGTGGAAAAGGGGGGCGATATTGCGGCTAATCTTGAGTCTCTTTATGAATATATTAGTCGTCAATTAGTTACAGCAAACCTTAAAAATAGTGAAGAAATTCTTGATGAAGTTGCTGGCTTATTAATTGATGTTAAGTTGGCTTGGGATGCAATTAATGCCCCTGAAACTAACAGTCAGCAAGCAGAAGTGGCTGTTGAAAAGAAACAGCCTGAAGTAGTTAAGCCTGTTGAGGTGGTCGCACCTATACCTGTTAATAAGCCAACACGTCCTGTTAATTCTAGAGCTAATAGAGCTTTAAAAGCCTACTCTATTTAAATGAACTCAGTTGCTTCGGTTTTATCTTTTACGCAAGATATGATGATGGTTGTGCTTGAGCAGCATTGGGATGTTTTGTTAGATATGCAGTTGAAGCAAGATGAAATGATAAAAGAGTTGTTTGCTGATCAGGCAGTTAGTTTTACGGGTCAAGAACAAGAAGATTTATTTGAGGTGCAACGCCTTAATCAACAGATTTTAGAAGCGGCTGAATTGCATAAATCAGAAGTTGCTCATCAGTTAAGGGGTATGAAGCAGGGTAAGTCTAAGACTGGAGCTTATCAGGCTTTGTAGTTTGTTTTTAATCCTGTAAAAATATGAAAAAGGTAGGAGGGGCCTCTGGCCGCGACTGCTCTTGATCTTGAGTTATTTCGGTCGCGGCCAGAGGCCCCTCCTACCTAATATTAGCTTGTATGCTCAATAGTGATAACGAAGTTGAGCAATCAAAAAATTATCTTCAGTCACTTTATATACAATTCTATGTTCATCATTGATACGTCGTGACCAAAAGCCAGACAAAGCATGTTTTAAGGGTTCTGGTTTGCCTATTCCTTCAAAAGGGTTTCGTTGAATATCCTTAATTAAAGTATTTATCCTTTTTACAATAGCTTTATCTGTTGTTTGCCAGTGAAGGTAACTGTCCCATGCTTTAGGTGCAAAGGTCAGCTTCATTCAATTAATTCTCGTTCGATACCTTTGTCTTCTTCAAGCGCTGCAATTGATTCAAGTAAATTTCGAGCATTAGCGGGTGAACGGAGCAAATATGTTGTTTCTTCCATAGCTTGATAATCTTCTAAGGAAAGCATAACGACAGGAGGCTCACGTTTTCTAGTAATAATTATAGGTGCGTGGTCGTTGCAAACCTGTTCCATCGTTTTAGATAAATTTGCACGAACAGCGGTATAGCTTATAGCATCCATAAGAGCCTCGTTAATAACATGTACAGGTTAAAGTACGGATAGTATAGTGTTACATAACAAAAAAATCCAGCTGCTGATATGAGTATCTATCCCTACTGTAATTGTTTTAAAGCCCATTGTACATGCTCCCTTACTAGCTCTGACTCATGGTTTTGTTTTTCTAATAAGGCAGTAATAGTTGTTTCTGATGCTTGGCTATTGCCTAATGCAACAGCAATATTTCTAAGCCAACGGATATGACCTATACGTCTAATGGGGGAGCCTTCCATTTTCTTTAAGAATTCATCTTCTGTCCAATTAAATAGTTCAGTTAATTGGCTGTTATTTAGATTATGGCGAGGGCTGTAGTCTTTTTCTGTTGATATTCTGGCAAAACGGTTCCAGGGACAAATAAGTTGGCAATCATCACAGCCGTATATTCTGTTTCCAATGGATGAGCGTAACTGTTCTGGAATTGAATCGTGTGACTCTATGGTTAAGTATGAAATGCAAAGACGGGCATCAACTTGGTAGGGAGCAACTATGGCTTGAGTCGGGCATATATCAATACAGGCTGTACAACTGCCACAATGATCGGAAACGGCTGTATCAATGGGTAGAGGGATGTTGGTGTAAATTTCACCTAGAAAAAACCAAGACCCTGTTTTTCGATTGATTATATTTGAGTGTTTTCCTATCCAGCCTAGTCCTGCTTTTTCTGCAATGGCCTTTTCTAAAACGGGGGCGCTATCAACAAAAGCACGGTAGCCAAATTGCCCGTATTCTGCTTCTATCATTTTGGCTAGTTTTTGTAATTTATTACGCATAATTTTATGGTAATCCCGACCTAATGCATAACGTGAGATAAAGCCTGCAATAGGGTTGTCTAGTGTTTGCTGCATTTGTTCTGCTGTTTCAGGGAGATAATCCATACGAACAGAAATAATACTTGTTGTTTCTTCCACTAATAATTCTGGACGGCTTCTTTTAAGACCATGCTTATGCATGTAATCCATATTGCCATGAAAGCCTTTTTCAACCCAGTTATGTAAATGTTTTTCTGCTGTTTGTAAATTAGTGTCTGTTATACCAACTTGTTGAAAACCTAATTCTTGTCCCCATTGCTTAATTTTAAGTGCAAGATCGGTATTGTTTTGCAGGTTAATTTTGTGCATGGGCAGGTAGCAAATATAATAAGTAACTTAGATGGACTATTTTAACGAAAGCAATGCAGAAAATACCGACTAATTTATATTTAGCTGAGCAAGTAAGAGAAATGGATAGGATGGCTATTGAAGATTATGCTATTCCTGGTATTGATTTAATGCGTAAAGCTGGGCTACAGGTTTTTGATTTAATTCAAGAGCATTATGCTTCTATGGCTATAGTTGTATTTTGTGGCGCGGGAAATAATGCAGGTGATGGTTATGTTATTGCAACTTTAGCTAAACAGGCTGGTATAGAGGTTGATGTTTATTACCTATCAAACCCTGATAAATTGAAAGGCGATGCTGCTGCATACCAAGATTATATTGCAGCAGGGGGGCAAGTTATTGCCTTTGAAAATAGTTTGCAATTAAGTGATTGTATTGTTGTTGATGCGTTATTAGGGACGGGTTTAGATCGTATGGTTTCTGGTAAGTTTGCAGAAGCAATAAGTTTTATCAATCAATCTAAAATGCCTGTGGTGGCGGTGGATATTCCTTCTGGATTAAATGCAGATACAGGAAATATTATGGGTTGTGCAGTTCAGGCTTTATGGACGGTGAGTTTTATTGGGCTTAAACGAGGGATGTTTACGGGGTTTGCTGCTGATTATTGTGGGCAAATTATTTATTCATCTTTAGACATTCCTGATGTTATTTTTAAGCTTATAAAGCCTGTTGCTAAATTAATCACTCAACCTGTTTTGGTTAAACGACAGCGAACAGCCCATAAAGGTCATCATGGTCATGTATTATTGGTGGGTGGAGATAATGGTTTTTCTGGTGCCATTAGATTGGCTGCTGAAGCTGTATTAAGGTCTGGAGCTGGTTTAGTGTCTGTTGCTACCCGTAAAAGCCATGCTGCTTATATTAATATCGCTAATCCTGAGTTAATGTGCCATGGCGTTGATAATAGTGATGAATTAGAAGACCTGATAGATAAGGCTTCTGTAATTGTTATTGGACCTGGATTAGGGCAATCAGATTGGGCGAAAACATTATTTGAATGTGTACTTAAAAGTAATAAGCCTGCAGTGGTTGATGCTGATGCACTTAATTTATTAGCAAAACAAACAACTCAACGTGATAATTGGGTTCTTACGCCTCATCCTGGTGAGGCTTCACGTTTATTAGAGTGTTCAACTAATACAATTGCTGAGGATAGGTTTTTATCTGTTTCACAATTACAAAAAAGTTATGGCGGTGTTGCTGTTTTAAAAGGTGCAGGTACTTTAATTAATTGTGGAAAAGATGCAGCTATTTCTACAACGGGAAACCCGGGGATGGCGAGTGGTGGAATGGGGGATGTGTTGGCAGGTTTGATTGGTGGCTTAATTGCGCAAAAATATACTTTAAGTCAAGCTGCACAAATAGCTGTATATATCCATGGTGAAGCTGCTGATTTATCAGCAGAAGCTGAGGGTGAAATAGGAATGTTGGCAAGTGATTTAATGCCTTTTATTAGAGAATTGATTAATAGATGAAAATAACATTATTAAATGAGCATGAAACTGAATTGTTGGGTGCTGAATTATGGAAAATATTACCTGAAAAATGTTTGGTTTTTCTTAATGGTGGTTTAGGAGCGGGGAAAACGACTTTAACACGGGGGGTATTAAGAGCTGCAGGCCACAAAGGTGCTGTTAAGAGCCCAACTTATACCTTGGTTGAAGAATATGATATAGCTGATAGAAAGGTATTTCACTTTGACTTGTATAGAGTGAAAGACCCTGAAGAGTTGGAATGGATTGGTATAAGGGATTATTTAGAACAACAAAGTTTATGTTTTATTGAATGGGCTGAGTTGGGGCAGGGTATGTTACCAAAGCCAGATGTTGAATTATCAATTGAAACAGAGGGAGAGGGGCGAGTTATTAGTGTTGATATTCTAAATAAAAAAATGTTTGAGAATGTAATACTTCAATGGAAAAACAATGACATAGTGCTATAATTTAATCAAGAATATTATTATGGTTATTTGAGATGTCTAGATTCTTAAAATTTATAGCAGTAGGTATGCTGTTAACAGTAGCTTTGACGGCACATGCAAAAGTTGTGCGTGTTGATTCTTTACGTTATTGGACTGCGCCTGATCATACAAGAATGGTTTTTGATGTAACAACACCTGCTGCTCATCAAGTGTTTTTATTGGACAATCCTGCTCGTTTAGTTATCG
>Ga0209395_1003548_pt1 | contig 19190 bp, 13 predicted proteins | sample GOMGulsemesocosm_3_FD_184635 | JGI IMG/M metagenome (GOLD analysis project Ga0209395, IMG submission 184635) | Methane-oxidizing microbial communities from mesocosms in the Gulf of Mexico - GOM9D Gulf of Mexico (SPAdes) (version 2) | ecosystem: Environmental > Aquatic > Marine > Cold seeps... | reverse complement strand
ATAAACTCAACCTCGCGGTCGAGCAGCTTCGTGGCGGCGCGGATGAGGTCCGGCCTTACTCCGCGGCTGTGACCCTGCTTGTCTAGATAGCCATAGGGTGATGGGGTGATGGCAACTTTTAATGGCGCTTGTGCATCTGTCTGCGCACTAGGGGCTGGAGTTTGGGCGTAGAGAACTTGGCTGAGCAGGCATAACAATAGCAGCGGGGTGCATCGAAAAAGCGCTGTGCTGTGCCTGGCGAGAAGTGCCGATAAACGCATAGAGAATCCTGTTGCTCATTCAACTGCATAACTTCTTTAGTATCTTTATATATCAAAACCGGCTGAGTTAATAATAGAAGGTCGGTTCAAAATTATCGAGCTATGGGGGGTTAAAGGCTGGTATCGAGCGATAGCGTACCGAGCTCACTCTGCGGGGACGATACGGCAGCTGGGTGAATAGCCTTGATTGTAGTAGGGCAGCAGGCTGGCCACGTTATTGGCTTTTAATATGGCTTGGTATTGGCCGTTGGCAACTACTTTAATTTGCGCGGAACTAAAGTCTTGGCAAAATTTTAGGGGGTTAGGGATGCGTGGCGACACAGGCGAAAAAAGTGGAAAGCTTTCTAGCCTACCGTAGTCAAAAACTCGGCTAAGCTTGACGCCTAGGTGTTTGCCGATGATAGCCGCGGTGATAGGGTCCAGTGTGGCTAGATCAACTCGCTTGGCGAGCAGGGCTTTTGTCAGCTTGTCCACGTCTTCAAAATAGTGTGTGTTGCCTTGAACGAGCCACGGGGTGCGTTGCTCTGTGGAGGTAAAACGGATGGTACCTATGCGGTATTGCTTAGCCTGATCCCCCGTCTTTATTTCGAACTCGCGATTAGCAAGTGAATAGAGCGAGAGCGGCCGTGTGGTATATGGCGTCAGTGTTGAGATTGTCCCAGGCGGCAAGCGAGCGTATGTCGAGGGGATGTTTATGCCGTTCATTATGTCGACATCCCCTGTTTTTAACCCATGCACAGCGCGCAGATAGGGCATGTGTATAAACTCTACTTCCCAGCCCATGAGGTTCGCGATAGCGACGAAGAACTCAGGTGTTGTCCCACGAGTAACGCCCTTGTCGTCCTGATAGCCATAGGGGGACGGATAGATGGCCACTTTGAGTGGTGCGAGTGCCTCTGGCTGAGTTTCGATTGGTATTGTTTGGGCCTGAAGCGGCGGGCACAGTAAGCACAGGAGCAACAGGGCGAGGCATCGAACCTGTGCTTTTTTATGTGGCGTTCGATGTAACAGAGATGCATGGGTGATCCGTTATCTGTTCAACGCTATCTGTTCGGTGCCATGGGGCGGCGAATGTCGTCATCTGTGCAAGCAGGCTGACTGCCTAAAGCTTAGCTTATGAGCCTTGATTTGTGGGGGGGGGGTTAAAGAGCAATCAGGTAACGACAAATAATATCGCTAAGCTCTTTCTCTAGCAGCGGATTACTCAGTTCTTCAGGGCGCATGGCGACAACCCGCTGTACGAAGCCGTCTGACAAATCCTGCACGGCGAGGCAGGCTCGCGGGAGGTTGTCGACTCTCACACGATGCCGGTTTTCCTCCAGTAATCCGCTCAACCACTGGCTGGCAAAATCCCGCCACTGTTCATTGCCCTCTGGCCCTTTGCGCAGGGTGATGTCGAAGTCTGTTTGAAAGTTCTGAAAGTAGCCGCTGTTGAGTGTGTAGAGATCGCGGCACGCCAATTTTAACGGCAACGGATGCCGTCACGGCAGATAGCCTGCAGTGCCTACTCTGCGGGGATGATACGGCAGCTGGGTGAATAGCCTTGATTGAAATAGGTCAACAGGTTGTCCATGTTATTGGTTTTTAATATCTCTGCGTATTTTCCGCTGTCATAAACTTTGATTTGCGCGGCAATAAAGTCTTGGCAAAATATTAAGGTGTTACGGATGCGCGGCGATTTAGCCGAAAAAAGTGGAAAGCTTTCTACCGTACTGTAGTCAAAAACTCGCCTGAGTTTGACGCCCAGCTGTTTGCTGATAATAGCCGCGCTGACAGGCTCCAGTATGACTACATCAACTCGTTTGGCGAGCAGGGCTTTTATCAGCTTGTCCGCGTCTTCAAAGTAGTCTGTGCTTTCTTGACCGAGCCAAGGGGTTCGTTGCTCTGTGGAGGTGCGACGAAGGGCACCTATTCGGTAGCGCTTAGCTTCATCCCGCGTCTTTATTTCGAACCCGCGATCAGCGAGTGAATAGAGAGAGAGCGGCAGTGTGGTGTGGGGTGTCAGTGGTGAGATTGCCTCAGGCGGCAAGCGCACGTATGTCGAGGGGATGTTTATGCCGTTCAATATGTCGACGCCACCGGTCTTTAACTCATGCGCGGCGCGCAGATAGGGCATGTGTATAAACTCTACTTCCCAGCCCATGAGTTTCGCGATAGCGGCGATGAAATCAGGTCTTACTCCATGAGTAACGCCCTTGTTGTCTTGATAACCAAAGGGGGATGGGTAGATGGCCACTTTGAGTGGTGCAAGTGTTTCTGGGTGAGTTTTGGCTTGTATTGTTTGGGCCTGCAGTGGTGGGCACAGCAAGTACAGCAAGCACAGGGGCAGCAGGGCGAGGCATAGAGCCTGTGCTTTTTTATGTGGCGCTCGATGTAACAGAGATTGCATGGGTGGTCCGTTATCTGTTCAACGCTATGGGGTGGCGAATTGCGTTTTATGTGCAAGCAGGCTGACATCTAAAGCTTAGCTTATAACGTTTGATTTGGTGGGGCGGGGGAATAAGCGATCAAATAGTGACAAATGGTCGCGCACGCCAATGTTAACGCCGATGTTAATGGCAATGGGCACCGTCACGGCAGATAGCTTAAGTGCTTACTCTGTTGGGATAATACGGCAGCTGGGTGAATAGTCTTGATTGTAGTAGGGCAGCAGGCTGGCCATTTTATTGGTTTTTAATATGGCCTCGTATTGGCCGTTGGCCACTATTTTAATTTGCGCGGAACCAAAGTCTTGGCAAAATGTTAGCGGGTTAGGGATGCGTGGCGATACAGCCGAAAAAAGTACAAAGTTTTCTGCCGTAGTGTAGTCAAAAACTCGGCTAAGTTTGACGCCCAGCTGTTTGCCGATGATAGCCGCGCCGAGAGGGTCCAGTGTGGCTAGATCAATTCGCTTGGCGAGCAGGGCTTTTATCAGCCTGTCCAGGCCTTCAAAATACTGTGTGTTGCCTTGAACGAGCCACGGGGTGCGTTGCTCTGTGGAGGTGAGACGCACGGAACCTATTTGGTAGCGTTTGGCCTGATCCCGTGTCTTAATTTCGAAGCCGCGGCCCGCGATTGAATAGAGCGAGATCGGCCGTGTGGTATATGGCGTCAGTGTTGAGATTGTCCCAGCCGGCAAGCGAGTGTATGTCGAGGGGATGTTTATGCCGTTCATCATGTCGATCCCTCCTGTTCTTAACTCATGTACCGCGCGCAGATAGGGCATGTGTATAAACTCTACTTCCCAGCCCATGAGGTTCGCGATAGCAACGAAGAACGCAGGTCTTACCCCACGAGTAACGCCCTTGTCGTCCTGATAGCCATAGGGGGACGGCCAGATGGCCACTTTGAGTGGTGCGAGTGTCTCTGGCTGAGCTTCGGTTGGTATTGTTTGGGCCTGCAGTGGTGGGCACAGCAAGCACAGGAGCAACAGGGCGAGGTATAAAACCTGTGCTTTTTTATGTGGTCTTTGATCTCTCAGAGAATGCATGGAAGGTCCGTTATCTGTTCAACGCTATGGGGTGGCGATATCGCCGTTTGATCCAGTTCGGTGAATACCCAACGCGTCGAAATAGCTCAGATCTTCCGCAATGCGCTGCGCTGAAAACAGTACGGCATGGTCGCCGGTTTCAAGTTCCGAAAACTGCTGCCAGCCCCAGCTTGATAAACCAATAAGGCTCATGCAGCACAGAGACAGAAAACTAAATAGGGTAAGCCGTGTGTGTTTCATAAACTGCTGCCCAGAAAAAATAATAGGTATGGACTCATACTTTTTTAGTGTTAGTGGTGCGTACAATTGTACGCACCACTAACAGCCAAACATCTATAGTTAACCAGTGACTTCTAAACTGGGCCGATATTATTTAGTTTCTGGCCACTCTGTCGGTGTAAGGATAAGTTGTCGCAAGTGGACAACTTATCCTTATTTTTTTGTTCCAGCCCCCATAACAATAATAAACGCATTAATTCGCTAGCCTTTGTCTGAATTACTCTGACGCTGGTTTGAACCAAATGGGTGACGACCAGGCGCGTTCCTGAATGGTGGGGGCAAGGTCGGGGCGTGGTTCAACACCGGTGCGCAGTGCGTCCCAGGTCGACCAGCGGCAGGTCGGATTTTCAAGCACGCGGACATAGTAAAACGCGTGCTGTTTGGCATCGAACTGCGGGTCGCGCCACAAGGTTTTAAGTTCCGGCGCACCAACATCTGTTGAGAATGCGCAGGTCTGTGCGTCCACTTTGGCGCCGTTGTCCGCACAGCGATGGGTCACCGGGTCAGGGCTCAGACCATCGGAGCAAGCGATGTCGATGACCTGCTCTTTGGTCTCGCCGGCCTCCACCCAGCCCTTGATGATCTGCACCCGTTGCAAGGGCGCCGAGTGTGCATCCCGCAGGGCCCACACAAGAAAGGCGGGGGCGGCCGATTCCGTGTTAACCAACAGCTCCGACCCCATGGCAGCGCCTGCGGTGTAAGCCCGTGACATGCCATCGGACGTTTCCAGCATATCGGCCGTCAGGTCAGCACCGGCAAAGAAGCGAACGCGCATGCGTGGGCCCGAGGTGGCAAAGGTTTCCTTACGGCGGAAAGCGTCATAGATGGCCTCGCGCGTATTCTCCTCCGCCCAAACACCGGCCAGACCCGATGCTCCCCAGGTCGGCTCCGCACCCTTGTAATAGAGTCGTCCTGCAGGGTCAGTGTAAGTTGTCGCTTCGGAAAGCTCGAACGGCGGATTCTCTACATCAAAGGGTATAGAGCCTCTGAGGTCTGGCGTTGCATCGAGAACACCGACCTTGGAAAAATACCTTGTCTCGTCTATCGACCCGGCGCCCGTGTGGGTATCTGACGAGCCGATGAAGCCGTATTTGAACGGGTTACCAATACCATCAACCTCAAGCGCAAGACCATTTTTCAGGGCGTCACGCACATAACCGCCCTTTTGTTTGGATACGCCAAAAAACCCCCCGCCTGAATATTCGGAAATCTCAAAGCCAGCCCACTCATCATTCATGCTGAGCGCAGGGTGTGTTTCGGACGTGCCCTTGACTTGGGTGATCTCGACTAGGGGTTCATTACGAAGGCGTTGTTCAGTGTAGGCGGCATCCATTGGCTCGCCGGCCCAATTCATCAGTTCGAACATCTGCCCGCCAGACCCGTTGGAGTTATGGGGGATAGCGAGGGCCTCAACACCCTGTTGCCGCTGAGCGTCCATCCAGGACCAGAGATCCTCAGGATTCTCTGAATTCAGGCGGGAGAACGGCAGGTTTGGTAGATTGTCGGTGCCCCTAAAAATGACATTTCGGTGCAGACTGCCGATATTATGCCCAAAAATCGTATATTCATAAGCGGCAAATGTTGTGAACACACCCGGCTCATAGAAATCATCAGCGGCCTTGATGGTGTCGGCCCAGGCCGAGCGCATAGACCCTTGAATCAATTTCTTGTCAATCTCACCGCTGGCGAAACCTTTGTTTAGCGCCGCAACAAAGGGCCGGAAAGCCTTTTGCCGCTGTTGAATACTGTCCCGCCCCATATTGTCCGGTGCGTTCAGATTATGGATGGCTTGCATAACCCCGATTTTGGAAAGCTCGGTTGAGGTATCCGCCCCGTCCCGCGCCACCCCTAAAAAAATGGCATGGTCGGTCACGGCATAGAAATCCAAGGCACGGTCAAGCTGCACATCAAACCCGCCAGGGTGCTTAATCGCCTCGCCGGTCGCATAGCGATAAGCGTCATGCGGGGTTGCCAGCGTGCCAAAAGCAAAGGCATCAAAGGAATAAGTGGTGTGCACATGAAGATCGCCAAAATAGGCATTGCGATCTGGATTGGGGGGGGCGCCAATCGGACCCTCGGCATTGGCCTTGCCAGTGGTCATCGCCGCTGTTTCTGCTACCGACATTTTTACGGCCGAAGGCTCGCTGTTTTCGGAACACGCCGCCAGACTGGATATTACCACCGCCGCCGCTGACATCTTGCAAATTGTATTCATCGCCTTAGTCATCTTGTTTCCTCTCATAATATGTATCCTTAGTTCGAGTCCGCCTCTCAATGGCCAGTGCACCAGCAACATTCAGAGCAAACCACACGTGCCCGCTGCCGACCTTAAAACAGTATTAATAACCGCTGTATCAGCCAAAAGCTGGCGATGGAACCAATCAGATACGCAGGTAGCGATCGCAACTTCACAACCAGGGACTGGGCGATAGTGCGGCTGAAAAATAATCCAGCCAGCACCATCGCCACAATAATCAGTTGGCCAACCTCCACACCCAGATTGAACAGCAGTAGCGCAAGTGCGATGGTCTCCTGCGGCAGGCCAATTTCGGTAAGCGCACCGGCAAAACCAAAGCCATGCAATAAGCCCAGAACAAACGTCATGGTCCAGGGATATTTAACCAGTAAGCTGGGTTTATCCTGCTGCGCCTTGATCAGTTCTAGCGCCAAGAAAACAATGCTCAAGGCAATGACGGCTTCCACCGCATTCTGCGAAATAGATACCAAGCCCAAGGTCGCAGCCGCCAGTGTTAACGAATGGGCTACGGTAAAGGAGGTGACCACCTGCACGAGCTTAATGGGCACACGAACCAGCAACACCAGCGCAATCACAAATAACACATGATCATAACCTTCCAGCAGGTGCATCACGCCAAAGGTAAAGTAAGTCAGTAAATCTGCATCATCTGCAGCCTGCGTTGCCCAATTGAAAACAAACACGGGTTCGCGGGGTTTAACAATAAACGACTTAACCGAGCCATCCGCCGAAACCAGGCGAACAAACACATTAATTACCGTCTGTTCAAGGCCAGTAATGCTTACCGTTTGATCGGCACCCTGTTGGTCGCCACAGGATAAGCGAGAGTATTGAGTCAGCCATTCATCAGTTCGATTTACCGTTGGATTGCCAGTGGTGGTACAAATTTCTGAGAAAGAAGGCTCTATGCGCCCCCGTTTACCCGGCGTAATTGGCTGTTTCCAAATCACATCAAAGCTGCCGCCACTCGATGCTTCCGTTAGCTGCAACCAAGCCGGGCGAATATCATCTGCGGCGCAATTATATCCAACAGAAAACAACATTAGGGCAAGCACCCATCGTTTCATCATTGTGCGCTCACTACCGCGTTGTCCAAATTTATGGTTTTACTTTCGATCGAAATTGAATAGCGATCTTGCACTGAGGAGTAGAATGCATCACTTACCTCTGCCTTTTTTCCCCGTTTATAGTCGGCAATCACGGTTTCCCTAACCTCAGACAATAGTGGCAAGGCTGGCGTACTACGTTTATGCACCTTAACAGTGTGCCAGCCAAAGGCGGATTGAACCGGTGCTCGCCAAGCTTTTTGGGTGAGACTATTGAGCGTCACGGTAAAATGCTCGCCAAAAAGCTTGGTTATCTCTTGGTCCTCAAGCGCGGTATATTCGCGGCGCAACATAAAAGGGTCACCCTGGCTGCGCCAGTTTGTTTCATCTATTTGTAATGCCGCCATCAAGTCGATAGCGGCCTGTTTCGCGTTCTTATCCTTGTTTGCACTACTGAAATAAACATGCGAAAAAGTTGTCTTTGTGGGAATACGATAACGATCTTGATGTTTGCTGTAGTAGTCCCTAAGCACTTGATCACTGGGTATTTCAACCTCCATTAAGTCTTCCGAAAAAAACATAAACTTCTGCACTAATCGCCGTTTAACAATTAGATCATCGTCAGCTAGCCCCAACGCCATCGCTTCGCGGTACAGTGCCTCTTCGCGAATATAATTCTGAATGATGGCATCGCGCTCAGTAGCTGAGGGCGGTCTGTTGTATTGCGACTGCCATTGGGCTTGTAGGCGAGCAACCTCTGTGGCACTTACCACTATCTCGGCGTTGTTATTACTTTGCTGTTTTCCCCATTGCGCATTGACCAGGAATATCAATGCGCCAAAAAACAAGAAATGGACAAACGGCTCACGAGCAAGCCTTTTAACTTGAGCAGCCAAAATTCACTCCTTTTATAAATAATTCTGATGTAAAAAAGCCCTCACAGAGGAGGGCAAAGAGAGAAAAAAATGGATTGCTTGGCACTGCTCTTTTTCTTTGCGGGAAAAAGAGTGATCAAACTACGCATGATCAGTGGTCTCTATTAAATTTACAAAAAAGGGCAGGCCAAGCGGGCGGCCTAACACGGTCGTGTCAGGCCGCTGCTGTTGGTGGTCTGCCCCCATTTACTGCTTCCCCTAGAAACTATAACGCCCCTGGATAGCGTAAGAGCGGGGGCGCTCGGGTACGGCGAAATAACTGTTGGAATTCGTTAACGGCACGTCATTCCTCCAGATCTGGGTCTTCTCGTCCGTCAGGTTCTTGCCGACCAAGGCGATGGTCCAAGCACCGTCGTTGCTGGCCAGGGCAATGCGGGCATTCACCAGGGTGGCGGAGTCGTGCCAGGTATTGTCGTCCAGGTCCAGGGCGGAGTTGAACTCGTCAACATAGTTGATGTCCGCCGAGGTGATCAGCTCCATACTGTTGCCGATGGGGAGAATGTACTGGGCATTCAGGTTAGCGCTCCACTCCGGCGAGAATATCATGGCCTTGCCACTCAGGTCCTGGCCACCTTTTTCGCTGCTCGCCTCGATGTTGCTGCCGTCGTCGCGCAGGCACCCGGGGTTGTTGGCGGGGTCTGTGGCCTGGACAACGGTGCAGGTGGCACCGGTAAAGTCACCGTAAGTCGCATCCAGGTAGGCCAGCGATCCGCCCAAGGTCCAGCGCTCGGTAAGCTGCCAGCGGCCGTCGAGTTCCAACCCTTGGCTGGTTGCACTGCCCGCGTTGCCCACGCGGAAGGAGTCCCCTATCAGCGAACTGGTCTGCAGGTTCTCGTACTCCATGCGGAACAGGGCCAGGTTCAATTCAGCGGCGCCGTCCGCCAGACTCATCTTGGCGCCCAGCTCGTAGGACGTCACCTCCTCACCCTCGTACTCCAGAACCGAGGCATCGTTGCCGGGTATGACTTCGCCATTGGGTACACCTGTGAGTATATTATCCGTTAAACGCACAGTCTCACCTGAACCGCCGTAGGCCTCGTCGTAGCCGCCGCCCTTGAAGCCAGTGCTGACACTGGCGTAGAGCATGGCGTCCTCGGTGGCATCCCACTGGCCGTTCAGGGAGAAAGTCCACTTCTCCTCGTCACGACTCAGGCCGGTGAAGCTGTGCGTGCGAAGGTCCTCGACCAGTGCGCCATTGGCAGGGCTGGCGTAGATTATGGGCCCCCCGGTCCGGATACCCATTCCTGGAAAAGAGACCGCCTTGTCCAGCTCCTTGGTCTCCTCGTTGTAGCGGATACCCCCAGTAAAACGCACCGTGCTCGTCATGTTCCAGGTGCCCTGGGCGAATACTGCCCAGCTGTCGGATTTCTGGTCGAACACAGAAGGTATGGAGGGCGTTGTCTGCACCAGCGCACTGGTCGCCAGCGGGCCGGACTGGGAAAAATCCAGCGGGTCGTCGTAGGAACGGCTGATGTGGAGCTCAGAAGCCTGGTAGTAAGCACCTGCAATCCAGTCGATGGTCTCACCACCGGGGGATACCAGGCGTAATTCCTGGCTGAACTGTTCGTAATCTTCCGACAGTGTGCGATTGAGGGCCGGGCCGGCAGTGGCATCAGAATCCGCGACCTTGGTCTGGTCGTACTCGGACCAGGCGCTGACGGAGGTAAAAGTAGCAAAGTCCAGTTCCTGGTTCAGGGTCAGGGCAAAAACGTCGGTACGGGTGGCGTTCTTTGTAGCGACATCTAATGCGCCCTTGTCGCGCTCGGATATCACCGGAATCGGCACGGTGCCCGCGAAGTTCTCCTGGCCGACGAAGTCAGACTGGTAAACGACGAGCGGGCTGCCGTTCCGGTTGAAGTCACCGGATTCGTACTTGGCGTGGATCTCCAGAGTATCCGTGGCGTCCCAGCTCAGGCTGCCCCGGGCATACAAGTTGTCGTTGTCGGGGCCCACGGTACCCAGGGTGGTATTGTCCCACCAGCCGTCCATAGCGTCGTAGCGCACAGCCAGGCGCCCGGCCAATGTGTCCGTCAAGGGGCCAGACAGCGTCAGGTTGTATTGCTGTTCCCCGTGATCCGGTCCAATCAGGGCCTCTACCTTGCCCTCGAACTCGTCCGTGGGTTTGGCGGTGGTTATGTTGACGGCACCGGCGACGGTATTTTTGCCGAACAGGATGCCCTGTGGGCCCTTCAGTATCTCCACCCGCTCCAGGTCCATGGTCAGCGGCACCGACGCCAGGGCGCCGCGCCCGGAATGGACGCCGTCGATGTACATACCCACGGATTGTTCAAAGCCCGAATTGGTCCCGGAGCCGATGCCGCGGATATACAGGTTAGGGGTGCCCGCTCCGTTGTTGATCGTGACATTGGGTGTATACTGGGTCAATTCCTGCAGCGAAATGATCCCGGTGTTATTGATTTTCTCACCGCTCATGGCCGTGACGGAAATCGGCACGTCTTGCAGACTCTGGGTGCGCTTCTGCGCGGTTATTATAATTTCCTCGAGCATCAGTTGTTCTGCTGTTGCCTGGGGGATGAATCCCTGGGCAATGAGTGTTGCGGCCACAGCCGCATTGAGTGTTCGTAATTTCATGAGTGGTTTCTCCTGGTTATGTTTATTGTTGGGTCGATCATTAGTGTTTGTGTTACAGCATGCGTCCCGTCCAATAGGAACGGACGATAAATAACTGTTTATTCACCCAAATTTATTTTTATTAAAGTCATACGGTAGATGTAATTTATTCCCTTTTGGCAGCCGATGTATCCGGTCCGGCCTACCCGGACACATTGGACAGATTTTTTTGCGCTTCTTATTACTGGGGCTAGTGAACCCTTTAAGATAAATTACTGATTAGAAGCGTGCCTAGATTCAGGTATGTTGCACCCCAGCGCTTCAAAATCAGCTTTTCTGTAATAGGTCGTGGCAGGATAATAAGGTCCCATATCATTCTTAGCAGAATTAATAGAACGGATATTTTGCACACTATGTTTAAAACCATCACCGCTCATGTTACGAAGGATAAGTTTTCCTTGTTTAGTGTCACCAACCCCATCGCCACTCGCGCCCCAATCCAGCCAGGTAATACCACACTCTGGTCTGGCGTTAGCCGGGCGATTTTTCGCCTTTGATACCACAATGGTGTAATTCCGTTCCGCGTCTGTCACAACATTGCTGTCGTATACACAGTCCGAATAACGGGTGGTAACCAAACTTTCATTGGTACATAGAGACCAATACCGCATATCGAAGTCTGTGGAGGTTATATCCCAACCACGGGCAGGGGTCCGAGGCAACTTACCGCGCAACACCACCAGATCACCAAAGGCTTCGTTCACTAAGGTGCTAATATAGTCGTTGTGGAGGTTGGCATAGAAACCAGACTGTTTAGGTAGTTTTCCCGCCGCTGAGTCGGCAATGGCTCGCTCCAGATATACTCGATCGGTTAGCAACTTGGAAACAGTCACGCGACCACCCCAAAACTTGTTCCACTGTGCTTCCCTACTGGCAGGAAAGCCTACGGGGGCATCCGCATCATTGATTAGCTTTTTATAGCTGGACTCTGGCATCACCACGCTGGGCACTGTACGATTTGTTGAACCCGGCGCAGGGCTGTTAATCGCCTTGCACATAGCCTTCCCGGTTAGCCGCTCACCGCTGTTCATTACCAGGCTCACCTGCGGAATACCCGCACCACCGGTAAAGTCGCTATTGGCAGCGGGCACATAGTGGCGTAATAACAGCGGAAGTTCGGTGTTACGAGAAGCCACTTCCCCTAAATACAGAGTGTTAGCGGGTCGGTCAGTGACGGGAGCCTGCGCGGCCATCACTTTAAGTTTGTATTTACCGCCACTCTTATCCGCTTGGGCAAAGGGATTCGCACCCGTAACAGGCACTATCTCAGTATCGATCAGTGCATCAATGGGCTGGGTATCCTTGTCATACGTGGTGAATGAAAAATAACGCGTGTTTGGGTAATAGCCTTCAATCTCCAGGTGAGAGGAGTCTTTCGGCATCTGGAAGCGTGTCGCCCAATACACCGCTCCCTCATCAGGATAGGCCATATTATAAGACTCAAAGCTGACTGGTCCGATCCAAAAACAATCGTGAAATCCCTTGGCTTCTGGCCCGCTAAATTCAACCATTTTAAGCAGTGACAAAGGGTTGAATTTTTTTTCTGCTGGCGAATCGGTAGATGCGATGACATGTGGGGCCAATGAAAAGATGATCACCACTGTGGAAAATATTGTAAAAAGTGCTTGTTTTAACTTCACGAACTTAATCCTATTTCTATTTGGATGAATAAATAAGCCTGGTATTTTCAAAAAGAGCTGGCGTTAACAAGTGATTTTAATGAAATCAATTACAGAGATATTCGAGCATTTCCGATTTAACTCAACTGTGAAAACATGCGGTACCATTTCAGCACGCAGTGCACCAAAGTAGCCCATCACCACATGTATAGAATTGTTAAAAACAGAGAGTCGCCATAACTATTTGACAAGATCAGGTTTAGGCGACCCCCTTACTTTTACTCTCTACTCGACCGTCACTAAGACATCGTCGATCAATAAAAACTCGTTCTTGTCGAGACTGGAGGCTTCGATCCTGAACTTAAAATTGCTACGGAAATATTCAGGGGTTTGCGCACTCGTCAAAGTAGTGGTGAATTGCAGCCAGGTACTCTGCGCGTTATCGCCTAGCTCTTCAAGATCCACCCAGCTGCTTCCGTTCCATAGCATTATCCGAACGTTATCATCGGCATCAACTCCTACATTGCGATACCAGAACGATATCGTCACCGATGTCTTACCCGATGTGTCCAATCGCGGTGACTTGAGGTCGTTTGTCCAACTGCTACCGACAGCCGCGGTGCTTGATGAATGGGACTGCGCCGTTGTGGTGCCCCAATCGGTGTCCCAGCCAAGCGAATTGAAGTTCTCCATGTCATCTTTTAACAGCTCGACTGGACCGCTTCCTCCCTCTAGAACCACGATTTCCATAATCGCCGTATCCGAACCGCCATTACCATCACTCACCATAACAGTCACGTCTTCGGCTCCGATGTAAGCCCCATTGGGCGTACCCGAAAGCGCACCGTCTGACGCAATGGTTAACCAGCCAGCCCCACTGACTTTGGAGTAGGTCAGCGGATCGCCGTCAGCATCCGTGGCGGAACCGGCAATGGTATCGCTGTACGCCTCATCGGCAGTACCATCCGACACATTAAAGGGAGGCGCAGTAAAGACTGGCGCGTTGTTGCTACTCTGTTCCACAACCGTAATTTCGAGTGTCTCTTCAACGGCAGTATAGATCCCGTCTGAAACACTGACGGTGAAAGTATTCAAACCAGTATTATCCCATGCAGGTGCACCGAAAAGCGTCCCATCCATGGCAACACTCAACCAGCTCGGCCCCGAAACCTTGGCAAAGGTTAACGGGTCACCATTGGAGTCGCCTGCGTTGTCCGACAGAGTGGCTCCACTATAGGCCACATCGACAGTCGCGCCGATTTCAACCAGCGGGCTTGTATAGAAGTACGGAGGTGCAGGATCTATTGGTGCGTCGTTATACCGATGTGCGTTAGACTCATCCTGCCAAATTTCATAAGCCAACTGGCGGATGTCGTAGGTCCAGGTATTTTGATAGGTCGGTATATTCGTTAGCGTTCTAACATCGGTTTCAGGGTATAAGGTTTGATGCCAGATCAAGCCCTGCACATCTTCCATGATATCGCCGGGGTGACCGATAGTATCCGTTTGTAAAGAATTTGCGCGATTACCGATTATTTGTACACCCCAAATTTCTGGGCCTAATTGACCTTGTTCGTATAATGCCCACAGTCGAGGCATGGCTTCACCAACTGGCATATTCAGGATGGTCAAATCCGGATACAAAACGCGCAATTCCTCCACTATTGCGTTGATCTCCAGATTTATAACATCTTGTGTGTCTCGAATGTCCGCATAGGTCGTCGAGACGGAAGCGCTTCCCCAGACACTCTGGATAGCAAACGTCTCGAAGGTACTGGCGTTGTATTGCAGTGTTAAGTCAATCCAATCGACATAGTCTGCTATTTCGTTGTCAAGTGTGTCGCTATGCCATGTCACCGCTACAAGTTCGACGCCGCCTTTTTTGATTTCAGCTTTACTTAACTCATTATCGCCGGTGTTTCGCCAGAGAGAGCCTACATCACCGTTGGTTCCGCCAGCGAATTGGCCGTATTGGGTGTGGCGATTATGCCCAGTATAAGGTGCCAGTACAGCAATATCATTGGTGGCGGGCTTGAAAAAGCTGTGCCCTAAGAAAATGGATTGGCTGAACCCGTCCTTGTAGCCGACTTGGGCGAAAGCATTACATGCGCTCAGGCAAAGACTGAGTACTGCGACTTTCGGGAAAGAAACGTTGTATTTGCTTAATCTATTACGCTGAGTGATTTCTTGTTTTTTATTTATCAGCATGGCCTTTACTCCTATCTATTTTTATTACGGATAGTAATACCGTGTACGTAATTTAATCGATTCTTGCAGGTGAGGTATCCGATCCGGCCTATCTGGATAAATTAGATTTGTACCAGTGTGCCTGGCCCATAAACGCTCTGGTGTCCGCACCGATAGAAGCGGACATGAAATTTTACAATTCACCATTGGTGGTCACATGGGCTGCGCCGAACAGTGTCGACAATCCGCTTGATGATTTAGGGGCCTCTGAAAAATGGAGCTGCAACTCAGGCCTTCAGGCGAGCTCGCAATCCAAGCAGGCTTACGAAAAGAAGTGAGACCATTGCACCAAAAATGACGACAGAAGAGAATGGCAAGAGCAAAGAGTAGTTACAACGAGGGAGTTACGAGAGAGCTTAATGGATAACACGGTGGGATTGAGCTGCCTGTGAGGGTGTTGAAGAAAGGCTTTCAACACCCTCACTCATGCATAAAGCTACTCGGAGCTAGCCTGCCCAGTTTTCTTGAACTGTGTTGGCGTCATGTTGGTAACCCGTTTAAACGAATCATAGAAAGCGGATTTGGATTGGAAACCCACCTCAATAGCCAGCTCAACAATGGGCATAGCCGATGTCTTGGGGTCCAACAGCATTCGTTTGGCCAATTGAATGCGGTAGTTATTCACAAAGCTGAAAAAGTTCTGGTTCATTTGCCCGTTAATCACCTGTGATACCTGGTGGGTCGTTAGCCCAGCCGCTTCAGCTAGACCAATCAGGGTAAGCTCGCCATCCAGATAGAGCTGCTTTTCTTGCATGATTTCCATCAATGCGATCTGATAATGTTGGGCCGCTTCCATGCTGAGGGCATAGCGCTCGTATTTGCCTAGAGCCGCTGTATTGCACCCAGCTTCTCCCTCGGCCTGCGAGCCTGACCCGGTGACAGCTTCTGTGCTTGCAACTGGCGCTGAAGCCGCTGGCTCAAGATTGACACCTTCAGCATTGGAACCTTGAGGATTAGAGGGCTCAGCAGTGCCAGCGTCGGGAGCCGGAGGTTCACTGTCATCAGGCTCACTGCCGCTGGCTTGCACAACACCGCTAACAAGGTTGGCCTGAAACAAGGCGGCAATGCCGATGACATAGATAAGAACAATGAGGAAAAACGTATGAAGGTTGGCCTGCACCGTAAAACGATCAAACTGCTCAAACAGCAGTATCGGCAGCCGATTAAGCACTAAAAACAAAGCCAGAAATACCAGGCAAGCGATGGTAAGCACTCTTAGCCAGCGCAGGTTCATATGCTCAATAGATGAAAAGTGCTGTTGCAAACGCCGATTGTGCCTCTTGAGTTGCCCGAGCAATAGCAGGCAATAGCCTGAAAACTGCAGGATAAACACTAGGCTAGTTACCTGGAATTCGTTCATCAGCCGCAAATACCTAGGCACCAAACTCCAGATCAAGGCCTCCGGCGCAGAGTCATTTCGCAACGAAGTAATATACCTGAGCAGATCTTGCTGCTGCAGGCTGGTCAATTGCAAAATTGGCACGCTTATGATCAGAAACACCAGCACCGCAGGCAAAAAATGCAGCCACTGGCGAATACGTAGCTGGCTACCGGAGAGGCTAAATGCATACAAATAGAGCAGTGGCCCCCACGTATAACGCACCGGGTAAATCGTCAGTGCCATGCTAGGTACTTCAAACAAAACGCCCATGTACACCAACATTTCTTGCAATACACCCAGCGCAATCGTCATCACCAATATCGCCATGATGGCATTGGCAACGCGGTGGTCGCTGCGTATCGCCAGCAGGATGCAGGCGAGAATAACGCCCTGCAACGCCCCGAAACCGTATAAAAACCCTGCTAGATCCACTCAGCGACCGCCTCTTGTTTTAATTATTATGCTGGAGCCTAGATGTTATCAGGAGTTTGGGGGTTATCCCGAGTCCAGACGTTAGTCTATCAAAACCCCGCATTACCCGTAAGTCTAGAAAAAAAGCACCACTAATGCGTACAGGATTATCGGCGCGGACGCTTGGCAGCCGAATTTTCTATAAATTACTCAGCATTGCGCCGGGGTTTTCACGCTCTGGCCACCCGTAAACCATGGCTGTTGGCGTTTTTGTTTGGGCTATTACATGGCCTCGGCTTCGCCGGGGCACTGGCCGAGGTGGGCTTGCCCCAGGGCGATATTCCGCTGGCGTTACTGCTGTTTAATCTGGGGGTTGAGCTGGGGCAGCTGTTGTTTGTGTTCGGCGCGCTCTTGCTGGTGGCGCTGACAAAACGCTTGGTGGCCCGGGACCTCAGCCAATGGTCTTATGTGCCAGCCTACGGTATAGGCGCTATCGGCATGTTCTGGTCACTGCAGCGAGCGGCGGGGATTCTGACGTAGCGGTTGGTGCGTTTGAGTCCGTCACACACTTTCTGTGTCTGTCTGTAGAAAAAGCTGACGTATGTTGTTAACAATAAGCATGAGTAAATCATCCTACCGCAATATTAAAATTATTGAGCGCAGCAGCACCTTGACGGGCCGACTTATTGGTCTGTTATTGGCGGATCAAGGGGCCGCGCCAGTTTATCTATTGAGGACAATTAATCGCCAATCAGGTAACGACAAATAATATCGCTCAGCTCTTGCTCTAGCAGCGGATTACTCAGTTCTTCAGGGCGCATGGCCACCACCCGCTGCACAAAGCCGTCTGACAAATCCTGCACGGTGAGACTGGCTCGCGGGAAGTCATCGATTCTCAGCCGATGTCTGTTTTCTTCAAGCAGGCCGGTCAACCACTGGCTGGCAAAGTCCCGCCACTGTTCATTGCCCTCTGGCCCTTTGCGCAGGGTGATGTCGAAGTCTTTTTGAAAATCCTGAAAGTAACCGCTGTTGAGCTGGTAGAGATCCCGGCAGTAACCGATTTGAATCGCCGCCGCATGGTGGATGTTGTCTTCCAGTGATTGTCCTTCGAAGGCGGCTGCCTTTTCGTAAAGGGAGGCATCGAGCTTGGCTATTTCATGCTCGTAGATGTCGGTGAGTATGGCTTCTTTATTAGGGTAGTAGCGATACAGGGACGCAATGCCCACACCCGCTCGCTCGGCTACGCGGTTGGTGGTGATGGCATCGCAGCCTTGCTCGGCGAGTATCAACAGCGCCGCCTCGCGAATAGCTTGGGTAGTGGCCTTAGAGCGGCTTTGTTTGGCTTTGCGATGGGGTTGGGCTGGGCTGCTCATGTGGCGTGCGCTCTTGAAAGGCCTAGGGGCAATTGTAAAACCCGAGTAAAGCTCTTTTTGTGATTCTGCAATCGTTACTTTCCGTAATTAAATCAGTCGGTTAGTGGCTTTGCAATAACCGATAAAAGGGGAGTCAGAGTGGCGGCATCTGGGCGTTAAGATGGGGCTATAAAAATGAATCAACGCCGCGGAGTGAACATGGCCCTGAGTAACAACATCGCTATTTTAAAACAACTGGGTAAGAGCGTCTTTGTTACGGGGTTGGACGCCCTGCGTCCCGCCTCGGCGCTGCCGCTGGATGACAGCGCAATAGCAGACCCAGAACTTCTAAACCAACTGTTCAGTGAATATGGCATCGACGCCTATCAAACGTTGGACAATATTTCGGCGGCGGCCTTAACCGACATTCAGTCGATCAGCAGCAACTGCAATAACCGTGTGATTGCGTTGCAATACGATGAGACTCAGATCTCAGCGGCGGCTAAGGGCGCAGGTCTTGAGCGTCCGCCCAGCATGTTTTTAAAGATGCCCGTCAAGAGCCTCACCACCCGCCTGTTTTTTAACGTCATCATGTCATGGGAGTTGGAGTGTCAGTTTTACCGAAAGCTCGCCAAGCGTCTTCCTGTACGTACACCTAAGGCCTATGCAATGGCGAACAAGGGCTCTCGCTTTGTGATGTTGATGGAAGACCTTCATGCCGACCCGAGCGTGGTGTTGCACACCAATCTTGAAATGATGCAGGGGCCGAGTCTCGATAAGGTGCGCCGTTGTCTGACGACGCTGGCGACCATTCACGGGTCGTTTCACGGTATAGGCAAGGAGGCGCGTGAAGACTACCTGCCCAATCGACTGCAGCCTTTTACGGCGCCGGTGATGCGCGCCATCTCGCCGATGATGGGTTCGGCTGCCTTGAAGAATGTGTTGAAGAACCCTCTGGTGCAGCTAACGGAGCAACAGATCGCCACCTATAACAAGGCGGTTAAGCATTGGGATAATCTGGTCGATCACTGGAGCCAGGGGCCGCTGACGCTGGTGCACGGCGACAGCCATCTCGGTAACCACTTTCTTCATGGTGATGAGGCGGGCATGCTCGATTGGCAGGCGGCGCAGTGGGGCAAGGGCATTCGTGATGTGCAGTATTTTTTAACCGACTCCCTGCCTGCCGATGTGCTGGCCGAGCATGAACATGAGCTGGTGCACTACTACCATGACCTTCTAACCGAAAAGGGCGTTGATCTTAGCTTCGATGAAATTTGGCACCAGTACCGTGGTTTCTCCTTCC
>Ga0209395_1003545_pt1 | contig 19197 bp, 17 predicted proteins | sample GOMGulsemesocosm_3_FD_184635 | JGI IMG/M metagenome (GOLD analysis project Ga0209395, IMG submission 184635) | Methane-oxidizing microbial communities from mesocosms in the Gulf of Mexico - GOM9D Gulf of Mexico (SPAdes) (version 2) | ecosystem: Environmental > Aquatic > Marine > Cold seeps... | reverse complement strand
TTTTCATTCCCAGACTAGATGCTAAATAATTGTAAGCCTTATTTTATGGGCTTCTATAGCATTTTGAAATTATATATGAACGTAATTAACAGAAACATTAAAATATCTATAACCACCATGCTCGATTAAAAACGTCTCTCCGCCTGTACAAAAGCAAAAAGCCTTTCGATTTTCGAAGGGCTTTTTTTATGCTAAAAATTTAGAATAAACGAGAGGTGTACTTCGGTTTTACTAAGAGTAAACAAGAAACATAGTAAAGTTTGCAACCCCTTTCGGCTTTTTTAATATCTCTGTTAATAAGTGTTTGAATTGTAAGTGGCTGACCTTGAATTAATTATTATATTTATAACTAATTTAATTACTAACTAAAAATTTAAAGTATGTTGTACGCAATTTTAATTGGAGCATTGGCAGGATTTCTTGCTGGTAAATTAATGAAAGGTGGAGGATTCGGCTTTTTAATGAATATGATACTTGGTATTATTGGAGGTGCAGTTGGAGGATGGTTATTTGGAAAACTAGGAATTACAATTATGGATGGTATTGTTGGAGATTTAATTGAAGGAGTTATTGGAGCAGTGGTAATTCTATTTGTAGCAGGACTATTTAAAAAATAGCAGAAAATTTGATTTTATGTTTAAAAGAGTAGCTATATGCTGCTCTTTTAGTATTTTTACAGGGTAATATAAAAAGTTTTAAAATGAAATATCCCTATGTTTTCGTTTTGGTCCTATGCGTTGGACTGTCTGCTTTTTCTCAAAAATCTTTTAAAAAAGCAACCTTTAAGCCTGGAAATACTAATTTGATATTGGCAGATTTGTTTACAAACCTGTCAGGAATTCAAAATAAAGGAACTGGTACAGTTGTTGTATCTTTTACCATCACCAGTAAGGGAGAGGTTAAAGGCCCGCATCCGGTGCAATTTGACACACAAAAGAATGCCGTGAATGCAATTTTGGCAGTACAGAAAACAACAAAAAACTGGACACCAACGTTGATTAATGGAAGTCCTGTTGATTATCGGTATAAAATAGCCTATAGTTTTGTTCCGACCAATAGTACATACGAATTGGACGTGAAAATGGCAGATAAATTTGCAAAGAAAAAGCACTTTAAACAAGCCTTGAAATATTATAATAAAGCTATAAAAGCGAATAAAAATGAAGCTTCGTTATATTTAAGTAGGGCTGAAGTAAAACTCGCGTTGAACGATGTAGAAGGGCTAAAAAGTGATTTTGCCATCTGTAAAAAACTGGAAAAAGAGTTTTTGGCAAATGTGCAATTGGGTTTTAAAAGTACAAGCCCAGTAGGGGCACAAATAAATAATAGTAAAAAGAAAAAAGAATAAAATGGAATTTGGAACACGGAATTACACAGGAGAACAAACACAGGTAATACAAGCTGCTTTTATGTCAAAAGTATATACTTGGATGTCTGGAGGATTGGCAATAACAGGATTGATAGCAATGTGGGTTGCATCAAATGAGAGCTTGGTTTATAGTATCGTTAGTAATAGATTATTGTTTTTTGGACTAATTCTAGGAGAAATATTTTTAGTTGGTTATTTGATTGCGAGAATTAGCAAAATGTCTGCACAAACAGCTGGAATTATTTTTACCGGATATGCAGCTTTAAATGGAGTTACGTTGTCGGTGGTGTTGTTAGCCTATACAAGTGCTTCTATTGCTAGTACCTTTTTTGTAACAGCAGGTACCTTTGCTGTTATGAGTATTTATGGATATTACACCAAAAAAGATTTAACTTCTTGGGGAAATCTATTGTTTATGGCGTTAATAGGAGTAATTATAGCTTCTGTAGTGAACTTTTTTATGCAAAGTGAAATGATGTATTGGTTAATTACCTATGCAGGAGTGTTGGTGTTTGTAGGATTGACCGCATATGATACGCAGAAAATTAAAAGAATGAGCACGGCTAATGAAATAGGTTCAGAAGGAGAGTCTAAAAGTGCTATCGTTGGTGCCTTAATGTTGTACTTAGATTTTATCAACTTGTTTTTATTGTTGATGAGAATATTGGGAGATCGAAAATAAGTAAATGTATATCGTATTGTAAAGGAGATTCAGAGGTTGAATCTCCTTTTTTTTGTCTTGTAATTTTGATGAAGACGCTTCGCTCTTTTACTGTATCTTTGTAGCCAATAAAAACACCATATGCAGTTTAAAGAATTAGGATTAAATAAACCCATTGTTAAAGCAATTGAAGCCCAAGGTTATAAAAACCCAACCTTGATTCAAGAACAAGCCATTCCGTTAGTGCTAGAAGGGAAGGATGTAATTGCCTCTGCGCAAACAGGTACTGGTAAAACAGCGGCTTTTGCCTTGCCTATTTTACAAAATTTATTTGACAGACAAGATGCTTCAAAAAAAGGGAAAAAAATACGCGCCCTAATAATAAGTCCTACGCGTGAATTAGCACTGCAAATAGAAGAGAACTTTAATAAATATAGTAAGTATACCAATCTTAGAACAGGTATTGTATACGGAGGTGTTTCATTTGAACCACAAAAAGAAGTCATCCGCAAAGGAATTGATATTTTAATAGCGACCCCAGGGAGATTACTAGATTTACACAAACAAGATTTTGTACACCTTGATTATGTGGAAACCTTGGTCTTAGATGAAGCCGACTTAATGTTAGACATGGGGTTTATTGATGATATTAATAAGATTGTACGCTTGTGTCCAGAGAAGAAACAACAGTTGTTGTTTTCTGCAACAATGCCGTATAAGGTAGTTGAACTTGCTAAAGAAGTATTGAAAGATGCAGTGAAGGTAGAGGTTGCACCAACTTCATCAACCGTGAAAGGCGTAGAACAACTATTGTATTATGTTCCCAAACCGAAGAAGATTGAATTGTGTTTACACGTACTTAGAAATACAGTGAAAGGAAATGTAATTATTTTTAGAAGAACCAAATACGGCGTAGATAAGCTCGAAAAATCTTTAGCTAATAATGGCTATAAAGTAGATAGCATTCATGGAGATAAAACACAAAATTTACGTCAAGAAGCCTTGCAGAAATTTAAAAATGGCGATGTAAATATTTTAATTGCTACCGATGTTGCTGCCCGTGGAATTGATGTAAAAAATGTAGATGCCGTTATTAATTTCGACGTGCCTAATATTTCTGAAACTTATGTGCATAGAATTGGAAGGACCGGTAGAGCGGGTAAAAACGGAGTAGCCTATTCATTCTGTTCTGCAGACGAACGAGATTATGTGATTTCAATTCAGAAGTTAATTAATAAACACATTGATATTGTCGAAGAACATCCATATCCATTAGATCCAAAAGCAACACCAGAAGTACATAAGTCGCCAAATTCTAGCAAGTATAGAAAAGGTAGGAAATCTGAAGCTTCTAAAAAGAAAAAGAAGCGCTGGTATTAACACCTAAAAAAAAGCTTCTCCATTTGGAGAAGCTTTTTAGTTTTATTTTGAATTTGGCCCTTGCCAAATCACGTGTTCAATCATCCACTTATTACCATGTTTAGACAAGTGCATATAATCTGTGCCCCAATAAGCAGTAACTTTTACCACGGCTATTTTATCTAAGAGATCAAGGATTTCGATTTTTTTAGGCGAACCTTTTTTAGCAAAATTATTTTTGTCTTTTACATTTTTAGCGAATTTTAAAGCGCCTTCAAAAGTCATCGGAATTGGCTTGCCATATGCCTTTGTTTTTTTGGATTTCCAAAATCCAAATTTGTGCAAACCGGGTTGCAATGAAGCTTTTAACTTATCAGTATCTCCTTCGTAAAAGCCTTCTATATAATTGGTACAAGCTTTAATTACTAATTCTCTATCAGAATGCTGCGCGTTTATTTGAAGGCTTAAACAGACTACAAATACAAATAAGAGTACTTTTTTCATTGTATATAGATTTAGGTTATTTATTTCGTTTAGAAACCAATCCTCCCTTAGCACTATCCACAGTAACTGTAAACTTCGAATTTCCTTTTACAATCCACCTAATTTTTACAACACTATTACCAGGAATGTTTTTCAATCTCATTTTTGCGGGATTTACTTTCTGCTCTTTCGTAACATTAAAATCAGCATCTGTAACAACCATTCCTGCAACAACCTGCACTCCAGAAATACGAATATAATCTGGTCTTGTAATATTGTATTTTAAATCTTGACTTGCATGGGTTGGCATTAAACGGTCGTTTTTAATAGTAACAGTAACTTCTTTTAAACCACCACCCATTTTCTTTTCAGAAATATCTGCAATAGATAAATTAGGCATGTGATAGGCATGGTAAAAAGTAAAGGCCATATTTCTATGTGCTTCTTCTTCTAACATAAACCCAGGGGTTGCTCTTCCGAAATTCTTTTTAAATCCACCAACTTCAATTTTTCCATAGGTTGGATGGTTAAATTCTTTCCAAGGGGTAAAAGCATCACCCATTAATAAGTCTTTGTCAAAATCATAGGCTTGATCTCTTCCGCCATTTTTGTCTTTGTAATAAGCAAAAGCGGTGAAAATTTCATTTGTAAATGTGTAAATCCCTCTTGATCCATAAAACCAATCTAATTCGCCACCAAAAACAGAATACAAGTCTTTATATACTGTTAAATACCGATATCCAGGTAACATTTTTTCTCCTTTTTTACCGATGGCATCATAGATTCTAATATCTTGTCTGTTATAGGTTGCTAAATCTTCTTGGGCCCCCGGACCTCTTAAAATCATTCCGCCTGAATTGTGGAAACTTTGCGCACCTGCAATGTTTGGATGTGCTAGGACAAAATCTGCAACAGCTCTTGTTTCTGGTAAAGAGAATGGATGTTTGTAGGCACCACGTTGAATATAATCTGGTTGCCATTTCCATCCCCAATCTCTATTTGGGTCGTAATATCCATGGGTGTCTTCATTTATTCGTCCATCACCATCATTATCAATCCCTTCGTTTCCTAGGTATTCATACCGTTGCGTTGTAACGACATCATCTGGTCCAATTTGCAACATTTTACGAGGGTCTTTCGGGTCAACAATAAAGTTTCCATGCTCGTTTTTTCTACGCATTCTAGTAATAGAACCGTCGCCATTAATGTCATCATAACCATCTTCGTCAAATAATCCGTCTCTATCATCATCCAAAGCAATCATTCCAGACCTTGGGCTGTGAGCTGTATTTGGCTCTTTCATATAATCATTTCTGGCATCTGGATTTATGGTTGGTACAATGTAAAATGTACGGTCATTTAAGAGTTTCGTGATATACTCATTCTCTCCAAAATTTTCTGTTAAATACCAGGCCGTGTAAATGCTGATTTCTCCACCTTGAATTTCATTCGAGTGAATATTTCCATCTACATAAAAGGCAGGTTTTCTGTCTGCATTTCCTTTTTTATAGTTGGTTACTGCTAGCATCCAAATATCTTTTCCTTTTGCAGATTTTCCAATAGATTGTCTTTTAACCAAATTAGGATGTGCATCGGCAATTTTCTTGCTTAATGCAGCCAGGCCTTCAGAGGTATAATATCTGTTAAAAGAAATAGCTACTTTTGGGTTATGTGGTGAGCCAGAAGCTCTAAAAACTTCATTACTTTTTTGTGCGTTAATTGCTAATGGTAATAAAAACAGTAGCAACAATGATTGAAATATATTTCTATTGATTTTCATGTTTTCTATATTTTTATTTTAAGTTGATTGTTTTTGTGTCTATTCCTGTATGAGAGGTACCTGCCTCTACACGAATAGTTCCTTTTCCTTTAATCAACCAGGTAAATTGTTGTGAACTATCTCCCTCAAAACTCGTTATCAATGTGATTTCTTTACCACTAATTAATTGTTGATTTTTAGAAAGGTTTACTAGGGCTACTTTTATTTTACGTAACCATCTTGAGCGTTTGCCCATTTCTGTGTGTGTTGGTAATAGGCCTTGATTATGGACATCAACAGTAATTCGATTGATTCCATTTCCTAAGGGTTCAACTTTTAAATTTTGCAAGGTTATGTTTGGTTGTATTTTAGCTATTTCTAAGATGAAATCTGTATGTTTTTTACTGATTTCTGCAACCATTTTATACGGAGGGTTGTACATTTTGTAGGGAGTGATTCCGCCAACCTCTACTTTCTGATTTGGAAAATCAGGATGGTTTATAGCGGTCCAATCTACAAATGCATTGCTGATGTTTTCTTTTTCAGCCCAACGTAAATAATTCACATATTTGTTCTTTGACGACTTCTTTGCTGTGTCTTTCACAGTTGGAACCCACCAGCCTGGAGTACTCAAAGCTAGTTTTCCAAAATGGAAATAGGACCATTGAAAGAAATCACCGCCTTTTCCATTGGAAACAGGAGCATTTTTAGTGCCTGTGATTTTATTATACTTACCTGATAAAAATTTATTTAAAGCGGCATCCTTTTTTAAGATACTAGTAACCACTCTTTTCTTTGCGCCACCAGCATTGTATTTTAAAGGTTTGGACAAATTGTTTTCAGGACCTAATGTGATAATTGAAAAAATATTCCATTGTTCATACAAGAAGCTTAATAATGCTCTATTTTCATTTTCAGAAATAGCATGTTCCCCGGCTCCTGGTTTAAAGTAAGGATATTTATAACTAAAGTTTTTGTTAAATTGAATTCCGCCTTTTCCATCTTCATTAAATTTCCCGTCTTTGTCATTGTCAATTCCTTCAGAAATTAATTGGTACTTCCCTAGCTGACCTTTATTTTTGTCGGCTTTCGTTAAGATTCTTTTGTCTTCTTTGTTTAATATGTATGCGCCAGTTGGATCTTCTATACGCATCATGGTAATCAATCCGTCCTTATTTAAATCATCAAAAAGATCTTCATTGATAGCCCCATCTCTATCGTCATCTGTTTTTCTGGCATTTCCATTATTGTAATGCTTTAAAGAAGAAAAATAATTTTCTGTTGCATTTGGGCTCATATTTGGAAAAATATAAAATGCAGTATTTTCTAATACATCGGCATGATTTTTTAGAATGTTTTCTGCAATATTCACGGCCATTTCTGGTCCTAAAATGTGTTTGCCATCAACACCACTCACAATCGCAATTGCAGGTTTGTTTTTTGCATTTCCTCTAGACAATGTTAGTGCCCAGATTTTATGACCTCCAACAGTAGTTGTTAGCACTTCTAGTTTGCTAAGGTTGGCATAGTTTGAATGTAAATTTTTAATTTTTTGAGAGAGCTTGTTGTAATTGCTGTAATCGGATTGTGCCGAAATATGCAATGTGCTAAAGCAAAAAAGCAGTCCTGAAAACAGGGTGATTGCTTGTTTTTTGTGGAACATAATAACGTTAGGTTAAGTTAATTGTATTGAATTAACTTTAAAGATATAGTATTCTAAATATAAAAACCTATTGCTCGATCATGTAGAGGTGAATATTAAGTTTTTTTTAACGTTTCTGATTTTAAAAAAATATCTTCATAATCAGCAGTTTTATCTAATGATGAAAATAAATTGTGAAACTTTGGAGTGGGTATTGCTAGTTTTCTTTTTTCTAAATCAATCCAAGCACCAAAAACCATTATTTCTGCAGATAACTCCCCTTTTTCATTAAAAAAATGGTGTAATAGTTTCCACCGTTCTGTTTTGCCTGAAACTGCTTTTAGTTGAAGGTTTATGGTAACATCAGACCCCATGTGAATTTCTTTAAAAAAGGACGTTTCTTCTTTGAAAAGGATGGGACCCAGGTTGTCATTTGCAAAATCGGTAATTGTAAACCCTTGTTGTTTAAAATAACGAACTCTAACTTCTGCAGCATAGTCATTATAGGCAGTATGACGTAAATGTCTGTTCGCATCAAAATCTGACCAACGCGTTTTAAATGTTACCTCAAAATTCATTAATGTTTGATAAGCTGATTTAAGTTTTTCATACGCAACTGGCTTAATACATTTAAAGCTTCATTAACATATATATCTTTAGACAAACTTTGATGCCAAGCAATTCTCTTGTCTTTATTAATTACGGCACTTTTTATCAATGGAAGCTCACTTTTCGGAGAAACAAATTTTAAGTCTGATTTAAATTTAAACACAGATTTGAATTGTTCTCCACTTTTAAGATGCTTTTTAGAATCTTTGGTAAATTGTTTGTAATTTAGAGAATAGGTAGTGTCTTCTTGTCTCTTTTTAAGCCATTTTGCATAATTATTAATTAAGGTAAAGTCTTGGTTTTGAAAAATTCTTTCTTTACTATCATTTACTACATCGCTAAAGTTGTCATAAGAATCAGTAGTTGTGTAGTTTGCTTTGTCTACTTTGTCCCATGCCAATGCACCTTCCATATCTCTTTCTCCATATTTCATATAGCTATACCTACTTGGCATAGCAATATCAGAATACACACCTTCCTTTTGTGTTGAGCCACCGTTTACTCTATAGAATTTCTGAATGGTCATTTTTAAGAATCCTAAGTCTTTTTTGTACTTCGGATAAAATTGATTGATAGGCAATACGTTTTGAACAGTTCCTTTTCCATAGGTTTGATTTCCACCAATTATTACTGCTCTATTATAATCTTGCATTGCCGCGGCAAAAATTTCTGAAGCAGAAGCAGATAATTCATTTACCAAAACAACCAATGGCCCATTCCATTGAATTTTAGCATCTGTGTCACTCTGAACTCTCGGTTTTTCTCCTCTATATTTTACTTGTACTATTGGTCCTTCACTGATAAATAATCCAGCAATTTCAATAGCTGTTTTTAAGGATCCACCACCATTATTTCTTAAGTCGATTAACAATCCTTCAACATTTTCTTCTTTTAGATTGGCAATTTCTTTTTCCATGTCTTTTGCCGAGTTTCTAAAGTTTTTATCACTAAAATCTATATAAAACTGAGGCAGGTTAATAACACCATATTTTTTACCGTTCTTTTCTACAATACTTGACTTTACATAGGTTTCGCCTAGTTCAACAATATCTCGTGTAATTGAAATTACACGTATAGAATTGTCTAATTTTTTCTTAACAGTTAACCGTACAATGGTTCCTTTTTTTCCTTTGATAAATTTAATAGAATCGTCTAATCGCATTCCAACGATATCTAAAGGATCTTCATCAGCTTGTGCAACTTTCAAAATTATATCTCCAGCTTCTAGTTCACCTTGCTTCCATGCTGGTCCTCCAGAAACCACTTCAAAAATATGTGTGTAAATTCCTTTCTTTTGCAACCTAGCGCCAATTCCTTCAATTTTCCCAGACATGTCTACATCAAATTTTTCTTTAGCTCTAGGGGCCATATAAGTAGAATGCGGGTCAAATCCTCTAATAACGCTGTTTAGATAAGTAGAAAACCAATCTTCGTGTTCTAATTCTTCTATTCGCATGTATAACTCGTCCATACTCTTTAAAACTTCTTTTCTGGCATTAACTTCTAACTTTTTGAATGAAGTTTTTTTGAATTTCTTATTGTCTTTGGCTTTGGATGCTTCTAGATTTTGTGCTTCTTGAATTCTACTTAACGTGTTTAATTTTAACTGTTTTCTCCAGTTGTTAATCAATTCACTTTCGTTTTTGGGAAAAGTAACTTTGTCATAGTCAACGTCTATACTTTCTCTTTTGTTAAAGTTAAAAGGTTGGGCTAAAATATCCCCATAATATTGCTTCGCAGTCTTTATTTTTTCGGTAAATCGACCATATACTAAATGATAAAAATCTAATTTTGATTTTTTTAGTTGATTGTCTATTAGGTATTTGTGTATGGAGAATTCTTGTAGGTCATCTTGAGTGAAATATCTTTTAGACGGGTCTAGGCCTTCAATAAAACTAGTATATACATGTTCAGAAAAGTCATCATCCAAATCTTTTGGTAAGTAATGACCATTGGTTAGCATATAGTTAATTACAGAAATTAATACTTTGTCTTTTTCTGGATCTTTTTCTGATGGGTTTGTTGTAAAACTAGATAGCAATACGAATAATGCTATAACCGGAATGATATATTTATAAACTCTTTTCATGTTCTTCTCTGTCGTATTTTCAATTGTAACTTTACATTGATTTTGTTCATGCAAACTACTAAATTTATGCCAAATATGCTACGGCATTTTTATTTTATGATTTTTTTATAAGTTCCTCTAAAAATTTCGTTAAAAGGGGTATTGTTTACGTCCAGTAGTTCCCACAGTTGCGTTACAGTACCATTTGCGTTTTTAAACCAGGTTATTTGATTGTAATATGCTCCTTTTTCTCCACTGATGAGCTTGCTTTTTAAAACCATTTTATTATGCCTGTAAAATCCTTTTAATTGTAAGGAGCCACCAGCGTTGTCAACCCACACTTGATTCCAGCTTTTATTTGCTGCGTTATAATAGTTATAACTAGTGCCTTTGCTACGACTTGTTTTTGAACTCCAATTTTCTTGAATAGCACAAGCATTCTTCATTTTGACAACATTGTTTTTACCAATTAATTTGTTTTTTGTGTCGTATACATTCCAATTTCCAATCCAAAAATCAAATTGTTTATATGCCGCTGTAGAACAGGGGAGGAGATTCTTTTTTTGAGCGTAGATTTCTGTTCCTAGAAAAGCGAAAATTGTAATTGCTAGTACTATAATTGCTTTATTCATACTCATGTAAGGTTGATACATACAATATTAATCAAAAAAACGGAATAAATTTCTTTAGAAAATGTTAAAAGCGAAACTTGAGTAAGTCATTAAAATTAGCTTATTTTTGTTAGAGATAAATTTAAAATATGAAAGAAAGACCTTTAATATTAGTGACCAATGATGATGGAATTACAGCTCCGGGAATTAGAGCTTTGATACAAGTAATGAATGAAATTGGAGATGTTTTTGTGGTGGCGCCCGATAGTCCGCAAAGTGGAATGGGGCATGCCATTACAGTAGATAGCGTGTTGCATTGCAATTCATTAACGGTAGACGATGGACCTCAGATTGAATATAGTTGTTCTGGTACCCCAGCCGATTGCGTAAAGATGGCAACAAATAATATTTTAAACAGAAAACCTGATTTGTGTGTTTCAGGAATTAATCATGGCGCAAATTCATCTATTAATGTTATTTATTCTGGTACTATGAGTGCTGCAGTAGAAGCAGGTATTGAAGGTGTTCCGGCAATTGGATTTTCATTGCTAGATTTTAATTGGCACGCTGATTTTACGGCGGCAAAAAGGTTTGTTAGAGAAATTGTTTTAAGTGTCTTAAAAAATGGTTTATCTGAAGGCACTGTTTTGAATGTAAACATCCCAAATTTACCTGAAAAAGAGATCAAAGGAATAAAAATATGTAGACAAGCAAACGGTTATTGGAAAGAAGATTTTGATAAAAGAACGAGCCCGTTTGGAAAAGAATATTACTGGCTTTCAGGTACATTTGTGTGTAGAGACAAAGGAGAAGATACCGATGTTTGGGCATTAGATAACGGATACGTTTCTGTTGTGCCAGTGCAATTTGATATGACTGCACATCATATGATTCAAAAATTAAACACATGGGAACTGTAACAAAAGAAATTTTGATAGGTGTATTTGTTTCTGTGGCAGCAACAATTTCAGGGGCATTTATTTATATCGAGTTTTTCTCTAAATATGAATTTCAAGAAACACTTGGTGTAATGAAAGAGCAAAATTTGTATGGGAAAGTGTTAACACTGGCCGCGATACCAAATTTATTTGTGTTTTTTATTTTTCTTAAAAAGAAACAAGATTATCGAGCAAGAGGCGTTTTGTTGGCAACAATAAGTATTGCTTTTACTACCTTTGTTTTAAAGCTTATTTAATAAAATGAAGTATTATATTATTGCAGGAGAAGCATCTGGAGACCTACATGGATCTAACTTGATAAAGGCATTGTTTGAGCAAGATACAAATGCAACTGTTCGATGTTGGGGAGGAGATTTAATGCAAAATGCTGGCGCAACTTTGGTAAAGCATTATAAAGAATTAGCTTTTATGGGGTTTGTCGAAGTACTAAAAAACATTCCTACAATTTTTAAAAACATTTCATTTTGTAAAAAAGATATTGAAAATTTCAATCCAGATGTGGTGGTCTTTATAGATTATTCTGGTTTTAATTTACGAATTGCCAAATGGGCAAAGCAAAAAGGGTTCAAAACCAATTATTATATTTCTCCACAAGTGTGGGCATCAAGATCTAGCAGGGTACAAAAAATAAAAAGAGATGTAGATATGATGAATGTGATTCTTCCTTTTGAAAAAGAGTTTTACGCGAACTATGCATATGATGTCAATTTTGTTGGACATCCATTGATTGATGCGATTGCTGATAGAACGCAAGTTAGTGAGGTCGAATTTAGAAAAGAACACCACTTAGGAGATAAAAAAATTATTGCTTTATTGCCAGGAAGTAGACAGCAAGAAATTACAAAGATGTTATCTGTAATGCTTTCTGTGGTTGATTCTTTTAAGGATTATCAATTCGTGATTGCTGGAGCTCCAAGTCAAGACTATAGTTTCTATAAACAATTTATACAAACAGATAATGTGTGTTTTATAGAGAATAAAACATATGATTTGTTGAGTGTTTCTTTTGCGGCATTAGTTACTTCTGGAACTGCCACATTAGAAACAGCCCTGTTTAAAGTGCCACAAGTTGTTTGTTATAAAGGAAGCAATATCTCTTACCAAATTGCAAAACGAATCATTACCTTAAAGTTTATTTCTTTAGTGAATTTAATTATGGATAAAGAAGTGGTAACGGAGTTGATTCAGAATGAATTTAACACAGAGAATTTGAAATTAGAATTGACAAAAATTCTTACAGATTCCCATAGAGAAAAGTTGTTTTTAACCTATTATGAATTGGAACAAATCCTTGGAGGCAAAGGAGCATCTGCAACGTCTGCAAGATTGATTATTGAAGGCGTGAAATAGCAATTTATCTTTTTTTAGTAACTTTATCACGCTATGAAAAGGTTGCTAAATTTTTTACCAACACATTTCACCATATGTCTAATTGTGGGAATTGTGTTGCAGTTTTATTGCAAATTGTGGGCACTTAACGTTGTGCACTCAATCCTCTTTTTTTCTTTTTTTGTCCTTCTTTTGTTGCTACTAAAAGAATTCAAAAAACAGCGATTATTTACAATACTTAGTTGGGTGTTATTTGTTTATATAGGAATGTTTGGTCTATTTTCTCAAGATAAAACAACTAAAAAGGCATTCTATAATAATTATTCACCTTCAGATTCTTTGGTTGTATTTAAGCTGCGTAAGGTGTTGAAAAGCAGTTTGTACTATGAGAAGTATATTGGTAGCATCATAAAAGTTGGAAATTTAAAGTCTACAGGGGATATTTTACTGAATATAGAAAAAGATACTGCTGATCCCTCTGGAAAAATCAATGATATATTTTATTTTAAAGCTGATTTTAATACTGTTGAAAATCCTAAAAATCCACATCAGTTTAATTTCAAAGCCTATTTAGCAAAACAAGGAATACATCACCAAGTGTTTTTAAAAAAACACAGAGTATATATACAAAGAGTCTTCTCATAATTCGATACGTAAAATTGCTGAAAACATACGATGCACAATTGAAGAGAAACTCATCTTAAATGGATTTAAAGGAGAAGAATTAGCCGTTATAAAGGCATTGATTCTTGGGCAGCGAAATTCGATTTCTAAAGAATTATCACAAGAGTATGCCAACGCAGGAGCAGTACATATTTTGGCAGTTTCTGGACTGCATGTTGGCATTGTTTTATTGATAGTTACAGTTCTACTTAAGCCCTTAGAAAGATTAAAGAATGGGAAACTAATTAAAACGATACTTATTGTTTCTTTGTTGTGGGGATTTGCAATTATTGCGGGTTTATCTGCATCTGTTGTAAGAGCTGTAACCATGTTTTCTGCGGTTGCCATCGGAATAACATTTCACAGAAAGAATTTTGTCATACATTCCTTGGTCAGTTCAATGTTTTTGCTCTTGTTGCTACAGCCAATGTTTTTGTTTGATGTTGGTTTTCAATTGAGTTATTTGGCAGTTTTTAGTATTGTAACCATTCAGCCAAAACTAGTTAGTTTATGGAAACCTGGATGTAAATTAGCAGATAGGTCTTGGCAGTTGTTTACTGTGTCTCTTGCAGCTCAAATAGGCGTTTTACCAATTAGTTTGTACTATTTTCATCAATTTCCAGGTTTATTTATGCTGTCAAACTTGGTGATTATTCCTTTTATTGGAATTATTTTAATGAGTGGAATTGTGGTCATCGGTTTGGCATTGTTAAATAGGTTGCCTGCATTTATTGGAGAGTTGCATCATAAGATAATCTGCTTAATGAATAATTTTGTGAAATGGGTTTCTTTACAAGAATCCTTTTTGATCACAGAGATTTCTTTTTCAGTATCACTGTTAGTTGCGTCTTATTTCTGTGTGTTTTCTGGAATCTATTTGTTAGAAAAGAGTTCTTTTAAGAAATGGGTATTTTTTTTACTTAGCGTACTTTCTATTCAGGTTTGTGCCTTGTACCAAAAGCAACAAGTTTCCATGGCCAATGAATTGGTTGTTTTTAATAAAAGTAGACATACTGTTATTGGGAAAAGTAAAGATGGTGTACTTACAGTATATCATACGCTAGATACTGTTTCTATTGGAGGTTTAGGAGTAATAAAAAAGTACAAAATAGGGGAGGGCTTGATGCGATCGGATTTTAAAAATAATATTCCAAGCGTGCTGAAATTTAAGAAACAACATGTTTTAGTGGTTGATAGTTTAGGAGTGTATCTTGTCAATGGTATTAAAAATCCAGTCGTTTTATTACGAACTTCGCCCAAGATTAATTTAGAAAGACTAATTTATGAGTTACAGCCAATACACATCATTGCTGATGCTTCAAATTACAAAGGCTACATTGCCAATTGGAAGTTTATATCAAATAAAAACAACATCCCGTTTACGTACACACAAGAAGATGGAGCATTTATCTTAAGGTAGCTTAATCAATAATCGCGCTTTTGAAGTTTTTAGAAAATTGCCCCCAGCTTTTTTCTTTTCGATCTTTTTTCATAAAATAGGCGAGTACCATTTCCATTTTTCGGGCATCTAAATATCCTGGAATACGATCTAATAATTTTTCTTCTTTGCTCATTATAACGGTAGTTGGATAACTCAACTTGCCATTCATTAACAAAGCACTCAGCTCATGGTAACCAGACCTACCTTGGCTTTTATATTTAAAAGTGTACTCTTTGTAAGTAATTGGTTCCTTCCCTTCACCATCCATTTTTACTGCATGGTAATTTTTGTTGATGTATTTTGCAATTACAGGATTGGCATAGGTGTCTCGATCCATTTTTTTACACCAACCACACCAATCGGTATAGATATCTACTAAAAAAGGTTTGGGATCTTTTTTATTCAATTCAACAGCCTTGTCAAACGAAAGCCAGTTTACTTTTACTTGCGCGCTACTATTCAGATAAAATGTGAATACTAGTATAAAGAGGATAATTTTTTTCATGTCTTTTCTGTCGATGTATTGATTGTAAAATTACAAAATAAAAAAGCACCAATTGATGGTGCTTTCTTAAAATAATGTGAATGCTATACTTAACGAATGCCGTGCATTAGTTTTTTCATCAATGGATTTAATACTAAAAAGATCAAACCAACCACAGCTGGAATGATTGTAAAGATTAAAAAGAAAAATGACATAGAATATTGTTCAACGATAGGATCTATATAACTTCCTGTTTTTGCTGCTAAATAATTTCCCAATGCATTGACTAAATACCAAATTCCAAACATCATTCCAATCTTTTTTGCAGGTACTAATTTTGAAACATAAGAGAGTCCAACAGGGGATACACATAATTCGCCCATTGTGTGAAATAAGTAGGCTAATACTAACCAAACCAAACTTACTGAGGCCGTTTTTGCGCCTTGAGGAATTGAACTGGACCCATAAGCCAAAGCACCAAATCCTATCCCTAATAGAATCATTCCAATTCCAAATTTTACAGCAGCAGAAGGATTAAATTTGCTTTCCCACCATTTTGAAAATAATGGCGCTAGGAAAATGATAAATAATGAGTTTAAAATCAAGAACCATGAAGCTTCAATTTCTGCATTTTGTTGTGGGATAATTACACTTAATTTCCATATAACTATACCCCAAATACTTAAAAAACTAGTACCTAGCACAATGTTTGAGAGAGAGATCCTTTTAAATGTTTGCCTAAATAATTTAAACAATACCCAAGAGATAATAATTAAAGGAACCGTAGTGACTAATATGTCAATGATTTTAAAAATGAATGCAGAATTACCTGTTAAGGCTCTTTGTGTATAGTCTCGTGCAAATATATTCATAGAACCACTTGCTTGTTCAAAAGCCCACCAAAAGAACACAGTAAAAAAAGCTAAAATTGCTACTACTATATACCGATCTCTTTGGATGTTGTCAGGAACTTTTTTTACTGGTGCCTCTGTATCTGCATCAGATAAATCTGTTTCTATATTTTTGGTTGGAGCTATTCCTATTTTTTCAAAGATTTCTCTTCCAAACCAGAATTGTAACGTTCCTAAAAACATGAAAACCCCGGCCAAGCCAAACCCCCATGCGTAGCTTAAGTTGTTGGCTAGGAACCCACATAATAGCACACCTAAAAAACCACCAGCATTCACACCCATGTAAAAAATGGTGAAAGCACCATCTTTGCGATCAGGGTATTTATCATACAATCCACTAACCATAGAAGTAACATTGGGTTTAAATAGACCGTTTCCAATAATTAATAAGCCAATCCCAATGTACAAAGTAGTTTCAGTTTCTAATGACATTGACACATGCCCTAAAGTCATTATTAATGCACCTAAGGCAACTGCTTTTTGGTATCCCAATAATTTATCAGCAATAATTCCACCAATTAATGGCGTTAAATACACAGAACTTGTATAGATTCCTAGTAACCCTAATGCACGTTCTCTTGTCCATTCCCAACCTCCATCAGAAAAAGATGCTGTTAAGAATAAAACGAAAATTGCACGCATCCCGTAATACGAAAATCGCTCCCACATTTCTGTAAAGAATAATACAAATAGTGCTGGTTTGTGCCCTAAAAGGCTAAACTCATTGGTGTCTGCTGTAGCATTCATAAATAAAGTGTATTAAATGAAAAAAGCCTCATAATAGAATTATGAGGCTTTAAAAATGTTTTTGTTTAGTGTACGTTACCCATCAGTTTCTTCATCAGAGGAGAGAAAACCAATACTATTAGTCCCGCACCTAGTGCATACATGGCTATTAATTCAAACCCATCGGTATAAACCTCTAAAGTATCTAATCCACCAATATTTGCGTCTGTACTTTCAATTGCTAATTGTTTGCCGATAAAACCTACTATTTGAAAAGCGTATGCTGAAGACAAGAACCAAATTCCCATCATAAATGCTACGATCTTTTTAGGTGATAAATCGGTGATTTTAGACAATCCTACTGGAGACATAAACAGTTCACCAATAGAAATAATAAAGTACATAATAAGTAAGTAGGCAAATGGAACCATTCCGTTTTCATCAGCACTCCCTTTACTTAAACTTAAGATATAGAAACTCGCTCCAGCCAACACCAATCCTAATCCAAATTTATAGGGTGTTCTTGGATTTAAATTTTTCTTAGATAAGTAGGCCCATAATAGAGAAATTGGAATTGCTAAGATGATAATGAACATAGAGTTCAATGAATTTGTTTGCGCTGCAGTCATAATTCCATCTAAGGCAACATTTCTAGAAGCGAATAGTGTAATTACAGATCCAGATAACTCATGGAATCCCCAGAACATTGTCATAAAAAAAGTAATTAACACTGCCATAAATAATTTTTTACGTTCTGCTAATGTCGCTTTCATCATAATAGTTCCTAGGTATACGATAACTCCAACACCAATTAATTTGAAAATTAATCCTACAATTGTTTCATCACCTAAAAACGATTCTCCACCTGCAATAGCCTTATAAGAAGCTAAAACATATGCAATAACGGGTACACACAATACTGAAATAATAGGGATTAGTTTCTTTTGAGGAATTCCCATTACACGTTTTTCATATACCTCTTTACTAGGAGGTAACCCTTTATCGCTAAAAATGTTTTTCTTAATACCGCTCCAAAAGAAAATTAATCCAGTTAACATTCCAATTCCTGCTAGTCCGAAACCATAGTGATAACCATATGTTACAGCAAGCCATCCACATAATAATGGAGCGATCCAGCCACCAATATTAATTCCCATATAGAAAATGGTAAATCCAGAATCTTTTCTTACGTCTCCATCTTTATATAAAGCACCAACGAAAGTGGAAATATTTGGTTTGAAAAAACCGTTTCCAACAATAATAAAAGCCAATGCTAAAAAGAACGCAATGTCATTTTCAACAGCCAATACAAAATGTCCGATTGACATTAAGATTCCTCCTAAAAAAATAGAAGAACGCATTCCTAATATTTTATCCGAAATTTGTCCACCGATTACAGTAGAGGCATAAACCATTGATCCATAGGAAGCATAAACAACTGCAGTGGCAGTATCGCGCTCAGATAATGCTTTAAATATTTCTTCAACCATGTAAAGCGTTAACAACGCTCGCATTCCATAGAAACTGAATCGCTCCCATAATTCTGCAAAAAATAGATAAAATAATCCTTTTGGATGCCCGAACATTTGAGGTTCGTCTGCTTGGTTTACTACTGAATCTGCCATAGTTATTCTTAGATGTTATTAGTTGTTTGTTTTAAATTTTTTGAATTGAAAAAAAGAATTTTCAATAAAATCTTGCCAAGTTTACGGAAAAATCAGCAAAAATCAGCTCAAAAAAATCAGAAATATTGAATATTACCATGATTTTGATTCGATTCAGCTATCTTTGCAGCACCAAAAAAGTAGAATTTAATGACCAAAATTATTTCAGGATTTTCCAAACTGACCAAACAAGAGAAGATCCAATGGTTGTCAGAAAATTATTTCAGTTCGCAACCAGAAATTATCAATACGATAAAACAATATTGGAATGCTGATGAGAAATTACAGCAATTGCATGATGATTTTATAGAGAATACCATTTCAAATTTTTATTTGCCTTATGGCGTTGCTCCTAACTTTATTATCAATGGAGAAAACTATGTAATTCCGATGGTTGTGGAAGAAAGCTCTGTGGTTGCCGCAGCATCTTTAGTAGCGAAGTTCTGGTCTACCCGTGGT
>Ga0209395_1003544_pt1 | contig 19198 bp, 16 predicted proteins | sample GOMGulsemesocosm_3_FD_184635 | JGI IMG/M metagenome (GOLD analysis project Ga0209395, IMG submission 184635) | Methane-oxidizing microbial communities from mesocosms in the Gulf of Mexico - GOM9D Gulf of Mexico (SPAdes) (version 2) | ecosystem: Environmental > Aquatic > Marine > Cold seeps... | reverse complement strand
CCTTATCGCCAATCAAAACTTGCTTTGCAGTTTCATCCCCTGCGATACGGCGTTCAGCATCAAGTGCATGTGAAGCTGTATAGATTTGCACTCTTGGCCCTATCATTACGTTGCTGCCGATAGTGACTCGCCCATTATCCAAGATTAAAGCACCACTATTAATATAACTGTTCTCAGCAATTGAAATATGACAGCCATAACTAACTTCGAAAGGCGGGGCTATGTAGCTTGTTTGTGGGATAGAGAGATTCATTTCATTTAACAAACTCATTCTTTTACTGGCATCAAGTTCGTTATTAAATTTATGCATGTATGCGAATGCTTGGTCTCTTAACTGCGCTAAGTTTTCATCAAGACAGTTATATACTTGTCCGGTGAGCATTTTGTTTAGTTCTGGCATGGGAAATAGTCTTAAACGGTTGATATTATTGAAGGGTATCATGGTTTATTGGTTGGATTTAACATCATTACTATAAATTTATACTCAGAACAAGATTCTGAAAGTTTAATGCTTTACAATCAGTTTTAGATGCTTTGCCTTGAATTAAAATTAATTCATAGTAGTAGCTATGGTTAAGAGTAAATTCAAGGACCGAATACATATATGCAAAACGATAAGATACTGCCTTTTGTCTGCTACTTTGCTACTTTACTGCTTATGATCGCAATAGCTAGCCCGCTTGCTTACGCTAAAGACGACCAAGTAGTCCTATCTAAAAGTGAGCGTCAGTGGATAATAGATAATCCGAATATCTATTTTAGTGAAAGTAGATGGCCGCCTCTGGCTATTACTGAAGGTGGTAAGTTTTCTGGCATATTGGCTGATTATTTAGATGAGATAGGTAAAAGCACAGGCCTAAATTTTAGCTATATCCCTTCATCATCTTGGCCTGATACGCTTGATAAATTTATTAATAATAAAATAGATATTATTCCTGGTGCGGGTAACTCAGTCTTTGAGCAAAGTTTAGGGATGATGAGCCAATCATTTCTCAAATTTCCACTCGCAATTGTCACCCGAAATGATGCTAAATATGTTGACGATTTAAGCTCACTGACTAACGAAGTGATCACTGTTCCTGAAGCTTATACCAGCCACCAATTTCTAAAACAGAACTATCCTCATCTCAATGTTATACCTACTGATAGTATTGAAGAGTCTATGGCGTTGGTGAGCTCTGGAAAGGCTGACATATTTCTTTCACACATTTCGATTGCCATCTACAACATCAATAGCACTTTTACTAACTTGAAAGTTTCAGGTATTGCTGAATTTGAATTCCATCACCAAATGCTGATTCAAGATGACATGAAGCCTTTAGTCTCCATTATCAACAAAGCACTGACGATTATCACGGAAAATAAGAAAAGAGAGATTTACGACAACTGGATTAAGGTTGAAGTTGAAACAGAAATTGATTATCGAATTATCTATTTAATCTCCATCATTAGTGGTGCAGTAATCATTTCCATATTCTTTATAAGCTGGCGCTTAAGGTATCTAGTAAGAGAAAGAACGAACAAACTCAATAAACTATTAAAACTCTACTCTAATAATGTTATTGCAGCGGAAACCGATAAAAATGACGTTATACGCTATGTTAGTAATGCTTTTTGTGAAATATCCGGTTATACAGAAAAAGAGTTATTAAAAGTTAAATACAACCAAACTAAACATCCAGATGTGGACGATGCATTTTATAACAATATATGGCGCACTATAAATAGTGGTAAAACTTGGTCTGGTGAAATAAAAAAACGCGCTAAAGATGGCTCAGATTATTGGACCTATGAAGTGATACACCCCGAGTTTGATAAAGATAATAACATCACCGGATTTAATTCTATTCAGCATGACATTACAGCCCAAAAAGAAGTCGAAAATTTAAGTTACGAAATTGAAGAAACTCAGCGAGAAGTAGTATTCACTATGGGTGCTATTGGTGAGACTCGCTCAAAAGAAACGGGTAACCACGTTAAACGTGTAGCTGAATACGCGAAGCTATTAGCGACACACTATGGCATGGATGATAAAGAAGCTGAGACGATCAGGCAGGCTAGTCCTATGCATGACATAGGAAAGGTGGCTATCCCAGATAGTATTCTTAACAAACCAGGCAAACTCACTGCTGATGAGTTTGAAATAATGAAGACTCATGCCGAACTAGGCTATCAGATGCTGAAATCTTCCAATCGTCCGATCCTCAAAGCTGCAGCTTTGATCGCTCATCAACATCATGAGAAATACGATGGCACTGGATATCCTAGAGGGTTGAAAGGTGATGATATTCATATCTATGGCAGAATAATTGCTTTAGCTGATGTATTTGACGCACTTGGAAGTGATAGAGTTTACAAGAAAGCATGGGGTGACGACGAGATCTTCTCATTACTGAATGAGCAAAAAGGTAAACAGTTTGATCCTAAGTTAATCGACATATTTTTTGAAAATTTACCGGATTTCGTAACAATTAGAAGCCAATTTAAAGACAATTAAATTGACTGTAATAGCCAATATCAATCGTTGATATTGGCCTATAAGGTTTGTTCAACGAACTAAAACAAGGTCGTAATCCCGACACTTACACTTAGACTTAGACTTACACTTACACAAACTAAAGGTAATAAGCAAAGGACAGTGCCGATTAGCGAGGAGCTCTATAATGAATTGCCTAAAGGGCAATCAACGCATGTACTTCGTCATACATTTGCTAGTCATTTTATGATGAACGGTGGTAATATCCTCGTGCTGTAACAGATATTAGGCCATGCAAGTATCACTGATACGATGAAGTATGCGCATTTTTCACCTACGCATTTAGAAGATGCCGTTAAGCTAAATCCACTGTCTACAATCAGTCTGTAATGACTACATATTGTCTACATTGGTGTTAATGTATAGCTTTTTCTGTTACTTAGTGATGTTCTAACCTGCAGTTTGATAAAACTCTGTTAATTAACGATTTTTAGTGAGGTTGCTATGAATAAATTAAAACTTATTACTCTACTTTGCTTGTTAATTCAGGGCTGCAGCACGACAGAGCAAACAGCCAATACCCCGATTAATGATTTAGACAGCATCATTTTAGCGCCGCAACAAGATCAAGTGTTTGATAATAGCGACAGCCAGATGATAGATCCTAACGTAGTTATTCAAGACAAAGCCAGCAGTACACCGCCGCCAATCCTTGATGAAGTAAACCCCGTTCGCACTTACTGGTTCTAATTAGAAAAACCGACCAACCTTAATCAGCATCTCATTTATGCAATAAGTAAAAGCCACGACTTGATAAACACAGATATCAATCCTAGATTTAAGGTAAGTCACTTAAAATATTAGGGATATTAAGTATGATTGGTTACAAAATTACATGTATGGATCACGATAAAGATAAAGAAATAGTGGCCACTATCGTCGGGGAATTATTTATTGATAATGGCACAATTTATATTCCTGTTCGTGATGCTAGCCATATTTGGCTCGCGACATTCGGACTTCACGACAAGATAGAATACTCTGATGGTAACGAATAATTGAAGCCAACAGCCACTGCAAGAGTGGTTGTTGATGATAAAGATTTAGGGCTTTTAACCGAATTCGAATTGGTTATCCAACCTTAAAAATAACGCTTTAAACTTCGATAGTCTTTGCCACGGCCGCAAGCGTATCGACAATTTGATCGACATGATTTTTTTCTATAATCAGCGGCGGAGAAAGCGCAATAGTATTGCCCATGCTGCGAGTTAATACGCCTTTGTCATAGCACTTTTTCAAGATATCAAAACCGATCGGCTTGCCATGACTTGGCTGAGCAAATTGTACCGCGCCAATCAAACCACAGTTACGGATATCGATAATAGAAGAGATACCTTTTAATGAGTGCAACCCTTCTTGGAAGTATTCACCGATTTCGCCATTCGCACGTTCTAACAAACCTTCATTTTGGTAGATATCCATCGTTGCTAAACCTGCAGCACAAGCCACCGGATGCGCCGAATAGGTATAACCATGGAAGAACTCAACCGCGCCTTCAGCGGCACTGTTAACTACGGTTTGATAAATCTCATCTTGGGCGAACACTGCACCCAGCGGCACAACACCACTGGTTATGCCTTTTGCTGAAGTGATCAAATCAGGAACGACATCAAACAAATTAGAAGCAAATGATGAACCTAAACGACCCCAACCCGTGATCACTTCATCAAAAATCAACACAATACCGTATTTAGTACAGATTTCTCGTAAGCGACGTAGATAGCCTTGTGGCGGTAACACAACGCCACCAGCACCAGCAATCGGCTCAACAATAACGGCTGCGATACTATCAGCGCCGTGGAACTGCACTAATGTTTCGAGCTGTTCAGCTTTTTCAACACCAAATTCTGGAACGCCTTTACTGAATGCATTACGTGAGATATCCAAGGTATGATCAAGATGGTCGGCCGCTAATAAAGGTCCGAAGCCTTTACGGTTTGGCGCTAGTCCGCCTACCGAAATCCCACCGAAGTTCACGCCGTGATAACCAAGCTCACGACCAATAAAGCGGAATCTACCGGTATTGCCTTTCGCTTGCTGATAGGCTAATGCAATTTTCATTGCACTTTCTACCGCTTCAGATCCGGAGTTAGTAAAGAATACTTTATTCAAACCCGGAGGCGTAAACTCGACAAGACGTTCAGCAAATTCGAAACCAATATCATGGCCAAAATTAAACGGCGAGCTGTAATCTAGCTGCGCGACTTGCTTTGCCATCGCTTCACCAATCTCTTTACGACCATGACCTGCATTTACACACCATAAACCTGCGGTACCGTCTAACAGTTCACGACCATCATCAGCATAGCAATACATGCCCTCTGCACGATTTATGATACGCGGATTAGCTTTAAAATCACGATTCGCGGTAAACGGCATCCAGAATGCATCGTAGTTAGTTTTCTTTTCCATTATTAAACCTTTATATGCTGATGTTGTAATTGATCGTTTGGTTATATGATCGCGTCCTTTCATAGCTATAGGTTAGGTTGCCGCGTTAATAAGAAAAATCACAAAGAATAAAAATAAAGGTTTAGCATTCTCAAACATTAAGCTGATTACGGTTATTCTCGTATGCCCATCTGTTCTTGTAAAAAAGTAACCAAAGCTTGCGATGCTTGCGATAAATAGTGACTCGCTTTCCAACCTATCCCCAAGTGCAGTGGAATGCTGGGATCAAACGGCACTGTCACCAGCTCACTGTCTTCGGCTAAAATGATCGGTAAACAAGTAGAAATACCGACATGCTTGCGAACAAGAGATTTCAATAACTCGATCAAGTTAGTTTCAAAGCGAATATCAGCATTGATTTTATGTTGCTGGCAATAACTGCTCACCGCTTCCCGTAGAAAATAACCTTCACGAAACAGCACCAAGGGTTGCTTACAAAATTGTTCAAGAGTGATGCTATCGCATCTAGCAAACTCATGTCCTTGTGGCACACAAGCCACAATTTGCTCCTTCGCTAACGTAAGACAACGAATATTCTCATGGTTTCTATCAGCGCGGATCATGGCTAAATCAAGTTCTCCATCGAGTAACATCTTGGCCAATGTCGCAGTCCCTGCTTCATGAATGTTGATTTGAATACCCGGGTAGCGCTGTTTGAATAATGCTAGGATCTCTGGCAGATAATAAGAACCAATCATGGCGGAAACGCCAAGGTTAATAATGCCAGACTCCAGTCCCTTAAGTTCTTGTAGCTGTATTTTAGCCCGTTCAACCTCAGCTAAAATTTTCTGTGCATGCGTTAGCAATACTTCACCATCACTGGTGATACTCATCTTGCGTTCTGCGCGATTAATTAACTTCAAATCCAGTTGTTGTTCCAACTTCTGAATACTCATACTCAATGCAGATTGAGCAATACCCAGCTCTTCAGCCGCTTTGGTAAAATGCCCCGTTCGTGCTAATACCGTAAAATAATACAGTCTTTTAAAATCCATAATTTCAAATCCTTCTGGGTGTAAAGCTGCCCAATATAAAAATAAAATAGGCCGTGTCATGCTCTGTTTAATAACGCGAGGAATCGACATAAACAAACCAATCATCAATAAAAGTGATTAAAACTATACTTATCATATATTGTGAATATGGGAAGCCGATTGTTATAGTTTTGTTAACCCAACTAAAATCAATACCAATAATTCACAAGGATATCCCCGATGAGCACAGCTTTAGCCACCAGCGAAAACACCACTTATTATCATGGTTTTCAAGTTACGCCACATGCAGAGAACCCTCGCTTGCAAGTCGTGACCATCGAGAAAGCCACATTAGAAAATTTCATTGAAAAAATCAGTGAATGGGGCTTACAAGCGTTAGAATACAAACCTTTCTTACGCTATGCCGTAGCAGATAAACTCGATCAAGCTTGTGATTACGAACTGGGTAAACTGCTCAACGACATCATGCAAGACCGCGACAGAGCCGCATTTTTATTACAAGCAGATGAAGCCGCACAAGAAGGCTTTGTAGATAGCGATGAACAACGTGACTTTTTTGTTATCTTATCAACGGCTATCTCCCACCTGATTGGTCTGCCAAATTTTGATTCCATGTATGGAAAATACTACGCTCGCTTCACAGTTAAAAATGTCGACAATAGCGACAGCTATTTACGCCAAGCCCACCGTAGAATGGAACTGCATAACGATGGTACCTATGTCGATGAACGTACTGATTTTGTATTGATGATGAAGATGGACGAGAAAAATATGGAGATGGGCGATTCGCTATTACTGCATGTTGACGAATGGCAAGATCTCGCGCATTTTTATAATCACCCGCTTGCTAAGCAAGATATTGTTTGGACTACACCACCGAGCAAAAACATCAATTATGAGATCAAGCATCCGGTATTCTTTGAAGAAGATAAAAACGGTAAACCGCACATGTTATTTATCGATCAATTTGCTTGCCCACAACGTATGCAAGAAGGCTTATACTTACATCAAATGAGCGTGTCATTAGAAAATGACAGCAACTGCTTTAATGTCCGCGTTAAAACAGGCGCTATGTTAGTGGTGCAGAACCATTGCTGGTTACACGGCCGCGATAAGTTTATTGTTAATCCGGGTCTAAAACGTGAATTGCTCCGTCAACGTGGTCATTTTACGCAAAAGTAATCATTGATAGAGTCAATTTAATAAGTAGATCGAGTCAACTAGGCTTAAGGATATTAGACAGTTTTCATGCAAAAACGCGACAAGTCTAAATCCTTATACCGATCTTTATCCCTAGTTGAGATTAATAATTACCTCAACCTAATAACAGGAACTAAAACATGAATGCAATGTATGATTATGTCATCATCGGCGGTGGTATTGTTGGCGTATCAACAGCATGGCAACTGCAACAACAACATCCTGATAAATCAATTTTACTTATCGAAAAAGAAGCACAGCTATCACGTCACCAAACGGGGCATAACAGCGGTGTTATCCATGCCGGTGTTTACTATCAACCCGGTAGCATGAAGGCTAAATTCTGCAAAGCAGGCGTGAAAGCGACTACCGAATTCTGTCAAAAACATCAAATCCCAGTAGAAAATTGCGGCAAGTTATTAGTCGCAACCGACAAGCTTGAACTGCAACGTATGCAGGATCTTTATCAACGCTGTAGTGATAACGATATTCAAGTTGAGTTATTAAACCAAGCAGAACTAAAAATAAAAGAACCGAATATCCAAGGACTCGGGGCTATTTTTGTCGACGCCACCAGCATAGTCAATTACAGCTTAGTCACTGAAAAAATGGCCGAAGAATTTGTACAACTCGGTGGTGAAGTCATGCTTGAAACCAAGGTCACCGATCTGAGTGAATCATCAGAGCAAATTTCATTGACCTGCCAACAACATGCCGAAAAAATTAGCATATCGAGTCGCTTTCTAGTGTCCTGTTCAGGTCTCATGGCTGACCGCATTACGCGCATGTTAAATATAGAAACTAATTTTCAAATTATTCCTTACCGCGGTGAGTATTATCAATTACCAGCAAAGCATAATAACATTGTTAATCACCTGATTTATCCTATTCCCGACCCTGAGCTGCCTTTCCTCGGCGTGCATTTAACCCGCATGATCGATGGTTCAGTGACTGTTGGACCCAATGCTGTGCAGGGTTGGAAACGTGAAGGTTACGGTAAAATAAATCTAAATTGGCGTGATATTAAAGAGATGTTGAGCTTTTCTGGCTTTTGGAAAGTCACTAAAAATAACTTGCAGTCAGGCTTAATTGAAACCAAAAATTCATGGTGGAAACCCGGTTACCTGAAATTAGTGAATAAATACTGCAGTAAAATTAAACTTGCCGACTTACAACCTTATCCAGCAGGTATTCGCGCACAAGCAGTGCTAAAAGATGGCAGCTTAGTACATGATTTTCTCTTTGCTGAAAGCCCGCGCAGTTTACATGTTTGCAACGCCCCTTCACCAGCAGCCACATCCGCTATTCCAATCGGTAACTATATCTGTGAAAAAGTGAAAGCTAAGCAAAATATCAATGAAACTGCTGAGTTATGTCAACAATCCGCTTAACATAATCTCTCCATATTTTATTAGCTCTCTCGATTATAAAAATCACCTAAGGTTTTAATAAACAAGGTCCTGACTCTGCTAACAGTGGTGGTCTTCTTGGTAATAGCCATGATTTCTGAACTATAAAACCGCTGTTGCTTAGCCAAGCATTTCAATTTGCCTGCATCAACATAAGACTGAGCGTAACTCTCAGGTAAAAAACCAATATAACGACCAGAAAGCAGTAACGCTAAACGTGAGTCATAGTTATAAGCGGTCGCTTTTATGTTCATATTAGCTAAATGACCATTGATATTTTCTTGCGACTTCATGCCCGCATAAACAGCAGGAAAACCGTCGATAACATCATCATTAATATCGTTATCTGGCAAACTAAAAAGCGGACAATCATGACTGCAATACAAATAACAATTATCGGTAAAAATAGCCTGATACTCCAAACCATCAAGACTTCGGTGAAAAGGAATAAAACCAATATCCGCTTCTTCACTTAATACTTGCCGCTCAATTTCAGTCATCTTAGCGACTTCAGAAGTCAGATAAACTTCGCTAGCAACTTCAGCAAAATGTCGAAATACTGCAGGAATACCAGCGCGAGCATCCAAACTGATGGTATCGCTAAATAGCACAGTTAAAGATCCTGATAATTTATCATCCAAGCTATTAATGGTATTACGGAAATGATCTAACTCTCCGAGTAATTTCACGGTGGCATCATAAACCACCACGCCCTCTTCTGAGAGTGAAAAACCAGCCCGTCCACGACGACACAGGGTTAAATGCAGACGTGACTCTAGATTTGATATATGAATACTTATCGTTGAACGACTGATATTGAGTTCGGTTTCTGCTGCCGAGAAACCACCACAATCAGCGACAGTTTTAAATATCTTTAATTGCTTGATTTCATAATCACCGATCTGCCCAACAGGGAAAGATATTTTTGTCATTGTTGCATGCCCATAAAACTTCAGGTTTAAACGTAGGTATGTATCTAACCGCACGAATGTTACTATTATGTTGCATTATGTATGAATTCGTCACGTTAATCTTTGAAGCGAGTAATACTTTTCGTAGAGATAACGTATATTCAAATTATTAATGACTCGTTAGTCTAATAGGTGAAATAAATGAATAATTTACAATTAGTTCAATCTCTTGCATATATCAATGGACAGTGGACCACGGCGCAAAACGGCGCCATGATGGATGTGGTCAATCCAGCTAACGGGTCAATCATTACATCAGTGCCAGACATGGCAGCTGAAGATGCCGAAGCAGCAGTACTTGCTGCGGACAAAGCCTTGGTGACATGGCGCAAAACCACAGCAAAACAGCGCTCGATATTGCTTAGAGCTTGGTTTAACCTAATTGTCGAGAATGCTGAAGATTTAGCGAGATTACTGACTTCTGAACAAGGCAAACCGTATAAAGAAGCTTACGGCGAAGTCATGTATGGTGCTTCATTTGTAGAATGGTTTGCAGAAGAAGGCAAACGTACTTATGGTGATAATATTCCAGCTCCCATGCCGGGAAACCGTTATATGACAATCAAACAACCTGTGGGTGTTGTGACTGCGATTACACCATGGAATTTCCCCGTAGCAATGATCACCCGCAAAGTAGCTCCTGCACTAGCGGCTGGTTGTACCGTTATCGTAAAACCCGGCGAAGACACGCCTTTATGCGCGTTAGCAATGGCAAAACTAGCTGAGCAAGCGGGCATTCCTGAAGGTGTGATTAATGTTGTGACGACTAAGCAACCTGCAGTTGTAGGCGAAGTACTTTGTACCCATCCACTCGTGCGCAAAGTATCTTTCACTGGGTCCACAGCCGTAGGTAAACACATTTTAGCGCAAGCTGCCGGAACCGTAAAAAAAGTATCGATGGAGTTAGGTGGTAATGCGCCATTTATTGTCTTTGATGATGCTGATATTGATAAAGCCGTTCAAGGCGCGCTTATCTCTAAATATCGCAATGCAGGGCAAACTTGTGTGTGTACCAATCGCTTATATCTACATGATGCAATTTACGATAAATTCATAGCTAAGTTCACTGCTGCAGTCAGCGAGCTACGATTAGGTTGTGGACTGGAAGACGGTACTGAAATTGGCCCGCTTATCAATAAAAAAGCCATCGACAAAGTGTCTGGTATCGTTGCACATGCATTAACTCAAGGCGCAGAACTTCACCTCGGCGGCCATACTGCAAGTCAAGGTGAACTTTATTATCAACCGACTATTTTAACCAATGTAAATGAAGACATGGATATAGCGCATCAAGAATTATTTGGTCCGGTAACCACTGTTTTCCGATTTACCGATGAAGATGATGTAGTGGCCCGCGCTAACAATACACCTTATGGTTTAGCAGCTTATTTCTATAGCCGCGATAACAGCAGAATATGGCGCGTCGGTGAAGCATTAGAATACGGTATCGTTGGTATTAATGAAGGGATTATCTCAACTGAAGTCGCACCATTTGGCGGTATCAAAGAATCGGGCGGTGGTCGTGAAGGGTCTAAATACGGTATCGAAGATTACTTAGAAATTAAATATTTATGCTTAGGTATCGATGTTTAGAGATTGATGCTTAAGTCGATTAACTGCCTAAATTAACTTAATGAATAAATCAGAGACAATATCAATTGATATTGTCTTTTCGTTTATCTGCTCTTCGATTAATAATTTATGATTAACGATTTGAGATTAGCTATTAACCATAGCCTGAACACTGTCTCTTTCGACGAGAGTCGGCTCCATTGAAATCACTTGTTCAGTTTCCCGTTTACTCGCAATTCTCTCGAGTAAGGTATCGACAGCTCGTTGGCCAAGGCGAAACTTAGGTTGGTGAATAGTGGTCAATGATGGCGTTATATATTTAGCTAACTGAATATCATCGTAACCAATTATCGATAAATCTTCCGGTACCCGTATGCCTTTTTTACTCGCCGCGTTAATGACGCTTAACGCCATCATGTCATTACAAACAAATAGTGCTGTAGGTAACGTACCATGACTATATAGCGTTTCAAATGCTAGAGCACCGCCTTCACACTCAAAGTCACCAGCAGTAACCCACTCGGGATTAACCGTTAACGCCGCAGCTTGCATAGCATCGACAAATCCACGATAACGCTGCTCTGCAGTTTGTTTATCCAAAGCCCCAGTTATACAGCCAATGTTTTTATGACCTTTACTGATCAAATGCTGCGTTGCCATATAACCGCCACGATAAGAATTATCTTGGATCTTATCGCAAGGGAAATTAGTTGGCCCCCAATCCATCACAACCGTTGGTACTACATTATGTTTAGCGAATAAGTCTACACGCTGGCTTTCCACTTCACTGCACATCAGCAATAAACCATCGACTCGCTTTTGCAATAAAGTATCTAAATTGGCACGCATACGCGCTACATCGCCCTCGGTATTACATAAGATGAGGTTGTAACCTTGTTCATAACAGCGGCGCTCAACCCCTTTTAATACTTCACTAAAGAAGGGATTTGTCGAAGTGGTAACCAACATGCCAAAAGTTTTAGTGGTGTTCACTTTCAAGCTACGGGCTAACGCCGATGGCGCATAGCGTAAAGTTTCTACAGCGTCCTTAACTCGGTTCGATACATCTTCGCTTACATAACGGGTTTTATTGAGCACGTGGCTCACCGTTGATGTCGATACACCAGCGTGTTTTGCTACATCTTTAATTGTTGCCATTAGAGACCTTATGAAATCACAATATCATGGTTTATGATTTACTGTTTTTACTAATAGTTACTATGTTTACTAATAGTTACTATGTTTACTAATAGTTACTGCTCAGCTAAAAACGTTTGAACTTCTTGCAGTGACGGGATTGATGTTTGTGCACCCGCTCGCGTTACTGAAATAGCCGCGGCAGCATGCGCAAAACGTACTGCATCATCAAATACTAATCCAGCTTGCAGACCCGCTAAGAAACCACCGTTAAAAGTATCGCCCGCCGCAGTAGTATCCACAGCTTTAACACGGAAACCAGCAATATTTCGCCCTTGCCCTGCTTCACTCACCCAAACACCTTGAGAGCCCAGCGTGATCATCACTTCGCTGATGCCTTTCGCATGCAAAACATTAGCAGCAAGTTGCGCGGAGTTATCATCCGTCACTTTAATACCAGTCAATAATTCCGCTTCAGTTTCATTGGGGGTAATGACATCAACCAAGGCTAATAACTCATCGCTCAATGCTTGTGCAGGCGCTGGATTCAACACCACGCGTGTTTGCGCTTGTTGGGCTATTTTAGCCGCTGCGGTGATGGTTTCAACTGGCGTTTCTAATTGCATCAATAAAATACCAGCATCAGCAATAAGAGCTTGATGTGGCAATAATCGTTCCGGCGTCAAACACGCATTGGCTTCAGCAGAAATACAGATGCTGTTTTCACCCGAAGCTGCAACTTGGATCATCGCGATACCAGTGGGTTTATCTTTTTCTAGCATCACACCGCTGACATTAATACCGTCTTGGCGAAAGTCTTGAATAATATTACGGCCAAAACTGTCATCACCTACACAGGCGATAAAGGCAGTATCAGCACCAAGGCGCGCAGCAGCAACGGCCTGATTAGCCCCTTTACCGCCGGGAATAACGGTATAACTATGACCTAATAACGTTTCGCCGGGACGTGGAAATGAAGGCACTTGCAAAACATGATCAGCGTTAACGCTACCTAATACGACTAATTTATTCATAATATACGGCCTAATTAACTCTTAAGAATACGAGATATGAGAAAAGAATGATTTCCGTGTTAAATCAGTTTACAGACAATCGGGTATTAACGGGGAAATAACTCTTACTAACTCTTAATATAAACCTTGCTAACTCTTAATATAAATAGAGAAGGGGTTGAAGCGCCCCTTCTCGTTTAATAGTTAGTAGCTATTATAAGGTATTAAGGTATTAAGGTATTATTTAGTGATAACTTTTAGTGGTACAGCGATGCTGCTTTCAACTTTGCCACCGCGAAGTAATTTAACTGCAGTTTCAACACCTAATGCACCAATCATTTCAGGTTGTTGAGCCACTGTTGCGCCTAATAAACCACGGTTTACTGCAGCAATACCATCTTTAGTTCCATCAAAGCCAACGATAAGTACATCTTTACCAGAAGCTTGCACTGCGCGGATTGCACCCAGTGCCATTTCGTCATTTTGCGCAAATACCGCTTGTACATCTGGGTTTGCCGCTAGCATATTTTCCATTACGTTTAGACCTTTAGTACGGTCGAAATCCGCTGGTTGGCTACCTAGCAAGTCCATTTTATAACTTTCAACAGCTTGAATAAAACCTTTACCACGTTCACGTGCTGCTGAGGTACCAGCAATACCTTCCAGTTGGATAACCTTGGCGTTAGCACCTATGCTATCAGCAATAAATTTACCTGCCATTTCGCCACCAGCTACGTTATCTGAAGCGATGTGGCTAACAACTTTACCGCGATTAGCACCACGGTCTAGGGTTAGTACTGGGATATTAGAGCGGTTAGCCATACGGATCGCATTTGATACCGCATCAGAATCAGTTGGATTAATCAAAATCGCTTTCACGCCACGTACAGTTAAATCTTCCACGTTAGCTAATTCTTTACTTGGATCATTTTGTGAATCTAACACAATCAAATCGTAACCGAGGTTTTTAGCCTTCAGTTCAGCGCCTTCTTTCATTGTCACAAAGAAAGGGTTATTTAAGGTAGATACCACCATAGCGATGGTATCTTGCGCAAGCACGCTGGCACTAAAAGATGCTGAAACTACAGCGGCAGAAATTAGAGTTGCTAATTTTTTCATTATATTTACCTTTTCGTTGATTGTTACTGTTTATTAATATGTTTACTTGTTTTTGGTATCGACCAAGACTGCCAACAGAATAACCACTGCTTTAGCAATCATCTGGAAGTATGATGATACATCCAGTAAGTTCAGCGCATTATTCAAGAAGCCAATAATCAAAGCACCGACTAACGTGCCCATAATTCGGCCTTTACCACCCGCCAAGCTCGTACCGCCTAATACAACAGCCGCGATAGCGTCTAGTTCATAACCCATGCCAGCAGTTGGTTGCGCTGATGATAAGCGCGAAGTCACAATCAATCCTGCTAATGCCGCAAGAAAACCACAGATAGCATAAACACCAATCTTCACTTTATCGACATTAATACCTGATAAACGCGTCGCTGATTCATTGCCACCAAGCGCATAAACGTAGCGACCAAAACGAGTGTGATTTAGTAAATACCATACCGATAAGAATGTCGCAGCCATCAACCAGATAGGCACAGGAATACCAAATAAATAACCCGTACCAATATAAGAGAAGTCATCTGCTACATCGGTGAAACCTGCCGAGATTGGGCGACCTTCAGTATAAACCATGGTAACACCGCGCAATAACGTCATGGTCACCAAGGTTGCAATAAAGGCTTGCACCTTACCTTTAGCAATGATCACACCGCTCATCGCGCCTAATGCAGCACCCGCAAAAAGAGCTACGGGTATGGCGAACATGACTGGCACTTCCATGCTGATCAAGGTCGCAGCAAAAGCACCACACAGAGCCAAGACTGAGCCAACACTTAAATCGATCCCAGCCGTTAAGATAACCAACGTCATCCCGACAGCAATAATGGCATTAACTGATGTTTGACGAAGAATATTAAGAATATTGCCCGTGGTAAAAAAGTTTTCGTTCAATACAGAAACCACAGCAATTAATAGAATTAATGCGATCAGTGATTTTTGTTCAATCAACCATGCTTTAGAAAATAATTTATTGGTCATAGCCTTACTACTCATTTGTTATTTGATTGATGTTTTTACCAACGGCTGCTGCCATTAGCTTTTCTTGGTCTGCATTTTTAGCGTTGAATTCGCCACTGATGCGCCCTTCATGCATAACAATAATTCGGTCACTCATGCCTAATACTTCCGGCATTTCCGAAGACACTAAAATAATGCTCATGCCATCGGCTTTAAATTGATTAATTAACTGATAGATTTCTTTTTTAGCGCCAACATCAACACCGCGGGTTGGTTCATCGAGGATCAATACTTTCGGGCGAGTCATTAAACCTTTGGCGATAGCTACTTTCTGCTGATTACCACCAGACAAGTTACCAATGATTTGCTCACGACTTGGCGTTTTAACATTAAACAGGCGAATGAAATCTTCAACCGCAGTCACTTCAGCGCTATGATCTATCTGCAAACCTTTTGATAGTTGCCCCAATGTGCAGATCGACATATTCTCTTTGACTGATAAACCCAGCACTAAACCATCGCCTTTACGATCTTCGGAGATATAAGCGATGCCGTTCATCAACCCATCTTTAGGTGTAATTGGATTAACCAACTTACCATTTAAAATCACATCGCCAGCTTGCCTTTCTAGTGCACCGTAAATCGCTTTCATTAACTCAGTGCGTCCCGCGCCCATGAGGCCAGAAACACCTAAAATTTCACCGCGACCAAGGGTAAAGCTGACATCGTTTACCCCTTCGGCAGTCAATCCTTCAACTTCAAGGCAGATATCTGAATGCGCTACATCGATACGTGGATAAAGATCTTCTAAACGACGCCCCACCATTTTCTCGATTAAGCCGTCTTCATCTATAGATTCGACAGTGGTTTCAGCGATAAATTTACCATCTCGTAAAACGGTAATGTCATCACACATTTGGAAAATTTCTTTTAGCCTGTGAGAAATATAAACGATGCCGCAGCCTTCTTTACGCAGTTCATCAATCACGACAAACAGCGATTCAGTTTCAGTATCAGTTAATGCATCAGTCGGCTCATCCATGATGATAACTTTCGATTCAAATGACAGCGCCTTGGCAATTTCCACCATTTGTTGCTCACCTAGGCTTAACTCGCCCAGTAACTGACTAGCGCGGTGTTTTACATTTAAGCGTTTTAATAATGCATCCGCTTCACGGAACATGGTTTTCCATTGAATCCCTCCGAACGCGTTGGTTTTTTCACGACCGAGAAAAATATTTTCTGCTATCGTCAATTCAGGAATAAGGTTTAACTCTTGGTGAATAATACTGATACCCGCTTCTTGAGAATGACGAGGTCCATTGAAATTAACTTGTTCACCTTGATAACTGATACTGCCAGCATCCATAGCGTAGATACCAGTGAGTACTTTCATTAGCGTCGATTTACCTGCGCCGTTTTCGCCGAGTAACGCCATCACACGACCCGGATAGACATTTAAACAAGCATTGTCTAACGCTTTCACACCGGGAAAGGATTTTTCAATCGCACTTAATCTTAAAATTGGCTGTTGCATGACAGTTCCTATTGCATAGCTCTGTATTAATTAATAACTCTGTATTAATTAATAGTTCTGTATTAACGATTTAAAAAACCACGCCCGATTGGAATATCACATTCGCGTAAGGTGTACATTCGCCAGTGCGAACAATCGCGCGACTGCCGCTGGTTTGTGCTTTAAATTCTTCGTGGTCAATATAGCTTACTGCGATATTTTTGCCTGTCAGTTGTTCTTCTTTAATAATCAAATCTATTAATGCTTTATGTAGTTCAGGGCTAATAACAGCAAACTCTGTCGCCAACACGATACCTTCAATTTGCATTTCAGCCAGCACCGCTTGTACCGTACCAATAAATGTCGGTACGCCAGCCACCAAGGCTAAATCGATACGCTGTACATGTTCAGGGATTGGTAATCCAGCATCACAGATAGTCACTTCTTGAGTGTGCCCCAAAGTAGCAACAAGGTAAGACAGTTCAGCATTTATCAAGGTGTTCTTTTTCATAGCAGCGCCTTTATCGATTGACTCGACAATACAGAGATTTCAACAGTAAAGTCATATGATTACATATAGACATGATTTAGCGAAACGTTTGCGCAAACGTTTCGATGAGTTAAATATAATATAAAAATGACTGAAGTACACCCTAAAAAAACAAAAGTGGGATTTAGATCAGCTCTTAAGGTGAATGTTAAATACTGAAATCGAAAAATAACCCCCTCTCTTTCACTTGAAAATAAAACCCAAACCAAGCAAAGGTAACTTATATTTTAAACAGCCTAAACTGTGATAAGGATCACCAATTTAATACTCAAATAGTAATATTTAGGTAATGTTATTATAAATCATTTTTAAAATTTCAAAAAAAGCGTATGTTACCGCCTTGTTCAAATTTACGTTATGAGTCTTAAAATGAAGAACCGTTATCAAGTTGCTTTTTCAGCTGGTCTTCTCGCTGCCGTATGGTGCGGAATTGCCGATTACTTCCATTTAGTCAGTTGGGTAGGTTTCCTTGGTTGCAGTACTTACTTTGCGCAAACCCGCCAAGGTTTCCAAGGCGTTTTATTAAGCTGGGCGACAAACTTAACGGGTGTGTTCTGGGCTTGGTTTGTGATCGCTGGCGGCAGTTTTTTTGACTCACAAATGATCGGTTATCTATTAACGGGTATTTCAGGTGCGATGATGTGCTTACAAGCCGCGGATAAACGCTTAAACTTCATTCCTGGCGCATTCATCGGCAGTTGTACAACGTTTGCCATGGGTGGCGATATTGCTAATCTGATATTGCCATTAGTGCTTGGTTCTTTACTCGGTTATTCAATGGCGATGTTTACTCAGCCGCTGGTTTACATCACTGACATATGTAAAAACAAGTTAATTAAATCGACACATACACCTAATACCAGCTCGGCAGGACAATAACCTCGCTTTATTGTTCATTTATCACTCAGTTATCAAACCAGATAAAACCCAGCTATATAATGCATATATAACTGGGTATATCACATTTAAATTCAATTACTCTTATCTTCATTTTGTATAAGTCATTTAGAAAAATGATTAGTGACAAGGCTAATCCTTTAAACCAGCCTATAGCAGCAATTAATAAAATTAAGTAATTGCGTTTGCTTCCCGAGTGCTTTTTTTCTTATATATAGAAAATACCTTTAAACACAATATTTTAATGTTAAGTGAAACATTTAAGCCACCAAGCATGAAATCAAACAATCACCACTTTCAATCAAAAAATAATATTTTATGCTTTTAAAAAAATCTAAAATTAATTTTAAATTTAAATCAGCTCCAACTCGCCTTTATTTCGAATGAAACACAAACTTTACCCACTAATAAAATTAAAACCTGCGTTTGAACATAGATTTAACATCAAAAGAATATAATTTTAAGTAACCCCTTGTCATAACTGACTATATATTCCATGCAACTTGAATATTAACTCTTAAATAAAAGTTGAATCTAGCCAGCAAAAAGTTACTAATCCAGCCTTAAAATAGTGTTACAGATCACACAGTGGTGATATACCTCGCTCAGCCCCTTGGTAACAAATTGTAAGCCTGTATAGTTATTATCCCTACATTTAGTAATGAAAACAGTTACATTCACCATAAAAGTGCTGAGCAATCTGTGTTTGCATAGTATGAATATAACTCATTTGACCTCCGATGATCGGTGTCGATTTAATCCAAATGAGTGCATGTAACCGCATTCACTATATGACCTATTACTTGAATCTCAGCTTTAATTTAAAGGTGTTCAAATGAATTATAAAAACCTCGCACTCTCGG
>Ga0209395_1003541_pt1 | contig 19207 bp, 20 predicted proteins | sample GOMGulsemesocosm_3_FD_184635 | JGI IMG/M metagenome (GOLD analysis project Ga0209395, IMG submission 184635) | Methane-oxidizing microbial communities from mesocosms in the Gulf of Mexico - GOM9D Gulf of Mexico (SPAdes) (version 2) | ecosystem: Environmental > Aquatic > Marine > Cold seeps... | reverse complement strand
CAGATCATCGGGCACTGTTTGAATTCTTTGCTACAGCCTTACTTCCTTACAGGCAGACTCAGCCGGATAATGGTACTCTTTTCATCCGACAATTCAGTAATTTTTTTTATTTTTTTAAACTTACCACTGTACACATTTGAGACTAAAACAGCGGCCAGACATTAATTCCGTGTGTTATAATTTTTCATAATATTACTGGAGTGCAAATAAATTTACCCCAAGTAAACTTATGGGTAAACCTTTTTTGGTACTTTTTTATACCCTTTTGCTATAGTTCCGACGACTTAGATGCACATTTCGCCGGTTAAAGGAGCCCTCTTGGAAGATAAAGACAACACAGCACAGAAACTCAAGCTTGATCAATATCTCGGCGCAGCCATTCGTAGAGAGCGAGTTGCCCAAGGCTTAAAGATTGCGGACGTAGCTGGTCTTGCAGGAATAAGTAAAGGGATGCTTAGTCGCATTGAAAATGCTCAGGTCTCCACCAGCCTCGACACTTTGCAACGCCTTTGCGACTCTCTCGGCCTCCACCTATCCAATCTATTTAAAGACTTTGATCGCCCAGAAGGCGGCGCTCAGCACATCAAAAACGGACAAGGTCACGAAGTGGTTCGACGCGGAACCGAGCGCGGCCACACTTATCAACTGCTGAGCTACCAACAAGGCCCCCACAAAGATATCGAACCATTCTTAGTCTCCATGGATGATGCCAGCGAGGTATTCCCCACATTCTCTCACCCAGGCACCGAATTCATTTATATGCTGAAAGGGCAAATAGAATACCGTCACGGCAACAACACCTATCTATTAGAGCCCGGCGACAGCCTGACTTTTGATGCCGAAATCCCTCATGGACCAGAAAAACTGACCGAGGTACCCATCGAGTTACTATCTATAACAACATACAGAGGTAACGAGTAGCCCTGCCTACCAGCTCTTACTAACAGTCAGCATAAAACTGCGCCCGGGTAACGGCAGGTCTCCAGGAATAGCGACGGACTTGGACACAGGATCATAACGCGCAGGCTCCCGCGCATCGGTGTTGGTCAAATTGAAAATTAATGCTGTCAACGTTACTCCAGGCAACACATCAACACCTCTAAGACTAAGATCCAGCGTAGTGTAATCATCTATTTCACTACGACTATCTCCTGCCGCCCGCTTACGATCCATCACCGCATTCAATCGAGTAGTCAAACGCCACTTTGGAGCCAGAGCTTGGTCAAGCTGCAAAAACACTTGCTGCTGAGGCGCATTAGCGGCCGAAGAGTGAGTCAAAGTATCTCGAGCGCGCTGGCAGGCATAATTTGCAGAAAAAAGAGCATTCGGCCCAAGCTCGTACTCCAACTCCAGCTCAAAGCCCTTGCCGATTTGCTTGCCGGAATTAACCGCCACCGGCTCAATGCGAATCAGGTCCTTCATCTCGTAATAGAATAAATTTAACCCTGCTCTCAAATCAGGAGAAAAAGCGTAATCAAAAGCCAGCTCGTAGGTATCAATAACCTCAGGCTTAAGATTGGGACTCCCTACTGAAACCGGGTTATTGCGATTATACAAATTACCAAAAGAAGGTGCCCGGAAAGCACTACTGTACAGCAGCTTTGTCGTTAACTGTTCTGCCGCCCAGACTAACGCCAAACGTGGATTTATTGTATCGCCAAAATCAGAAAAATGATCATAACGCACACCGGCCACAAACTGCCAGTCTCTGGCCAAGCGCCACTCATCTTGCACAAACACATAACTTAATTTACGTGTATTTGTGCCAATAAACCGATCAGCTTCTGCAACCGCCTGCACAGTCCCAAGATCCGCCGGAGGCGAGCCTGAACCAAAGTTCTTATCCTCCTCCACACGGTATAAATCAAGATAGTGATAGCCAGCACCAAGCCGTATTCGGTGCCTTTCAATATTCTTAAGAACCCCAACCAAGTCATAACGGTAATGCCTTTCACTAATTGAAGGCTCGCCTATCAGACCATTTGGAAAACCACCAAAAACACCGGCCGGATATAAATTAAGATCCTGCGTATCAATTGTGACATCAAAAAGACTAAAGGAATTACTGATCTCCCAACCATCAACCCAGCGCTCAGTTTTATGAGTGACATCCAAATTCAAACGGTCGCTATCACCACTACCCACCGGATCGAGCGCCTGATTAACTCCTGCACCAGTCCCCACATCCCTACGACCCTGGTAACCCATACGAATACGCCACTCATCTTTCTCAAGATCAAGCCGCATCTCAATCAACTTGCGATTAGTGTTTACCGATCCCGCCGCGAGCGATACCAATGTACCATCCAGCACATCTCGAAGAGTCTGCGCATCGGCACTTACGGTCCGCCGCTGACCAATGGTATCAAACACTTCAACACCAAAGCCCACGTCCCAGCCATTTAGCTGACCACCATATAACAACCATCCACGCCGCGTATCAAAACTACCACCACCAACACCTACCTCAAGACCATCAATATCAGCAGCGCCTTTAGTAATGATATTAATCACTCCCGCTAGCGCATCGGCACCATATAAAGCAGAACCAGGCCCCCTAATCACCTCGATGCGGGCAATCATCTCAACTGGCATGCCAGCCCAAATTCCACCCCGATTTCCCGTTTCAACATTGGTAATGGGGAAACCGTTAATAAGCATCAGCGCTTGCGGATTCCTGCGGGCATAAATGCCGCGAATAATATAGATAGGGTTATACGCAGAGGAGGATACCGCAACATGCAGACCCGGCACAGATTCCAGAACCTGATCCAGATCCTGGGCGCCCATTGCACGGATATCAGCCGCAGTGATTACACTGGCAACAGCAGGGGCTTCAGAAATTCGTTGACGGTGACCGGTGGCGATACTGACAAAGTCATCATCACCATAAAGATAGGAGAGCTCTTCATCCTCCTCGCCGTAGGCGTTACAAAGCCCGGAGAAAAATATTAGAAAGCTCAGCGATAAGGCACAAAAAAATCGCTGCATGTTAAATTCAACAGTAAACAAAAGACCGTCCAATTTCAATAGCGCAAATGAAACCCACCAACAGGAACAGCCAAAGCTACATACTTAACATGCACGTCAGCAACCGCCCTAACAAAATCCATTTTTAATTGTTGCCGACTGAACCACCCTCAAATGCAACCAGAGAATAACCACTGCAACTTTTAATCTGAAGCGTACTGTATCACTTGCGCCAATAGAAACGAAGCGCCGCCTGATGGGTATCAAAGCAACCGCAGAGAGGACTACCAATCAAATAAATCTAATGTAAATTGGCAATATTATTCGGCAGGACAATTTCAACCGCAACAGGCAAATGATCTGATAGCGCATAGGAAATCACTTCGGCACGCTTAATGCGCAAACTAGGCGTCACCAAAATGTGATCGATATTGGAAACCGGACGCCAGCTTGGGTAGGTATTATAAGTACCTTTAGGGCACTGTAATTTAACATCACTTAGCGGCGAAAGTTGTAGAATTCGCTCTGCACAACTATTCAAATCGCCCATAATTACAACGTGCTTGTAATCAGCAATCAACTCTTTGATGTAGGACAACTGATCCATTTGAGCCCGTCGCCCCAATGACAGATGCAATACCACAAAAACTAGCGGGTCGGCTACATTACCATAACGCATAAAAATGGCGCCCCGCCCTGGCAACCGACCAGGCAGCTTATGATCCTCTATTATCTCCGGCTGAATACGGCTTAAAATACCATTACTGTGCTGGGCAAATTTTCCTAAATTTCGATTTAACTGCTGATACCAGTAAGGAAAATCAGCCATCTCCGCCAAGTACTGCACCTGATTAAGATGTCCTGTGCGGATACTGCCACCATCGGCTTCCTGCAGTGCAACCACATCAAAGCCCGATAGCATTTTAGCAATACTATCTAAATTTTCCTGTTGCCTAGGGTGCGGAAACAAATGCTGCCAGCCGCGTGTCAAATAATGGCGGAACGCTCGACTACTGATACCCACCTGCATGTTGTAGGTGAGCAAACGCAAGCTATTACGCTCTGCTGCAGCGGAATCATGAGCTCGCTGCGGGAAGCTGGTCACCGCAGCCGGAGCCGGCTGCGATGCGTTTTTGATATTACTTGAAAAATGTCTCAGCATAACGCTTACCTGTGCCGACACCTCAACTTGCAGGCACTTAGTTGGCTAAACGCTCGCGCTCAACCAGATAGTCCACCACATCAAAGAGGCCACTGGCACCCGCTTTCATGGTCCCGGAAACTTTGTACTTGCCATTAACAATAACCAATGGCACGCCTGAAACACGGTATTCACGCTGCGATTTTTTTACACGACTAATCTGCGCGCTCACCGGAAATGATTTATAGGCCTTATTAAAATCGTCTTCCGAAACTCCATAGCTTGCATAGAAACCGGCCAATGATTCTTGATTAACTAACGGCCGACCTTCCTTGTGTAGCGCATCAAATAGCGGTCGGTGAGTTTGCTCCAAAACATTGAGCGCCTTAGCTGCATAGTAAGCCCGGGCTTGAGGCTCCCAATTACCGCCAAGAATTGTAGGCAATTGCACAAATTTCACATCAGAGGGCAATTTCGCAGTCCACTTCTCAACGGCTGTCTCAAGGTTATAACAGTGTATGCAGCGGTACCAAAAAAACTCCAGCACTTCAATTTTACTGGGATCGGATGTTGCTACTGCCTTAGGCAATTCAATATAGTGCTCTCCCTCTTTATAGGGCGCGTCCGACTGGGCACAGGCCATCATAGGAAGCACCAACAAACACAACAACCAGCTTTTAACTGCCTTTAACATTTATAACTCCTTGAACGGTTTCACTTTCAATATACGCAGCTCAAACTACAAAGCAGAGTAAAGCCACAGGCATATGACAAGCATTACCATTAAATGATCGTCTTATTTTGAGAAATTACCATTTTTCATGCAAAAAAAAGGGTAGCAGTAGCCACCCTTTAATAACACTTTATAACTTAATGCAACCCAGAGATATAACTAGCAACCGCATCAATTTCTTTGTTGGTCAAACGGAACGCTACGCTACGCATCATTTTTGCGTCGCCATCATTGGTACGCTCACCTTCACGGAAAGCGCGTAACTGCGCCGCGATGTAATCTGCATGCTGTCCGCCCAGTGCCGGGAAACCAGCCATTGCATTGCCTTTTCCTGTTGGCGAGTGACAAGCCGTACAGGCTGAAACGCCAGACTCTTTAGTACCTGCGCGATAAACCTTCTCGCCTAACTTAACCAAATCTTTATTTGCAGCACCAATGCTTGCAAATTGGTTAGAGAAATAAGCCGCAATATCCTGCAAGTCCTGTTCAGACTTACCGTCCAACTGCCCAGTCATTGCTGGCACGGAACGCGCGCCAGATTTAATATCCTGCATTTGCTTAACCAGATACTTAACATTTTGACCGGCCAACTTAGGAAAGGCTGCAACAGCACTATTTCCATCAGCCCCGTGACAACCACCACACGCAGCTGCTTTTGTTTTACCCGCTTCGGCATCACCTTCTGCATGAACCAAACCAGAAACACCCATCAATACAAACAGGCTAAGTAATAAATTTTTCATCGACATTCCCAACAAGTTTTCAGATATACAAATTGCTTATTATAGTGCCATTACTTAAACGGCTTATTACTCAAATCAAATGAGCTCGGAGCCATCGTCAGTATTCAAACCCCGCGGATTATATACCATAATTTTAAGTAACGGGAGCCTCAAGCGCCGACAGCCACAATAAATGACTACTCAGCCAAAAGTCCCTCCCTTTTATTCAAAACCTGCTAGATACATCCCTAGCCAGCTGCCCTATAATGGCGGCCATGAATTCACCAAAACCCAATCCCTTCCGGGGCGCCGCCTTTATTACCAGCGCTGCCAAACTTTCACAGTGCTTAACGGACGAAGGCCTTGAAGTTGCCTTTGCTGGTCGCTCCAACGCGGGCAAATCCAGTGCTATCAACGCTATAGCCCAACAAAACAAACTGGCAAAAACCAGTAAGACGCCCGGCCGCACTCAGCTGATCAACTTTTTCACCTCGATTTCAGAGCAACAGCGTATCGTCGATTTACCCGGTTATGGCTATGCCAAAGTGCCGTTAGCGGTAAAACGTCAATGGGAAATTTTTATTGATGCCTACCTGCGAGAACGCAAAAGTCTGCAGGGATTATTTCTGATCATGGATATCCGCCATCCTTTGACCGATTTTGACAACATGATTTTAAGCTGGTCCGGCGAAAGCCAGCTCAAAGTGCACATCCTGCTGACCAAATCTGACAAACTGAAATTTGGCGCAGCGAAATCAACCTTGCTAAAAATTCAGCGCACTTTAAAAGATATGCCCCACGTCTCGGTACAACTTTTTTCTGCGACTAAACGCAGCGGTTTGGACGAAGCCCGTGACAAGCTGGCCGAGTGGCTGGAAATCGAAACAGACTAACCCCTTATGTCTCTCCCGACAGCCTTCCATGTCGACACGTTGTTCTGACTAAAAATTCACCAAACAAGATAAAAGAAGAGAAGTTTGGATAATCCAAATGAACGAGAGCCTGCCCCGCGAGCGCAGCGAGTGCTTTGGGTACGACATACACCGTATGGCGGTTTTTTAGCCTGAATAGCGGCCATAAAAAAACCCCACACGTCCTTGGGGTAAACGCATGGGGCCAACATCTCCGGTTAATATGTGGGGGTTTCGCCGGAGCTACTAAAGCTAAACTTAGGGGAAAGTTAGCGGGTAACGAGGTTACCTGAACATGAGACGCGCCCTAACCGCTAAAGTTCAAAAGTTTTAATATTTTCTGCCTATCTAAACACTACACTCTCTTATCAGTGTGCCTGTCCCCAGTTAGCCCCACTACCCACCTCTACTAGCAACGGTACTTCCAGCTTCACAGTTTCGCTCATGTACTTATGCAACCCTTCAGTCACCGCCTCAACATCAGCATCCGCCACCTCCAATACCAGCTCATCGTGCACCTGCATAATGACCTTGGCATCAAAATTCGAAACGGTGAGCCACTGATCCACAGCAATCATTGCCTTCTTGATAATATCTGCTGCCGTGCCCTGCATCGGCGCATTAATTGCCGTTCGTTCGGCTGCCTGGCGACGCATGCCGTTACTCGAATTAATTTCCGGCAGATATAGACGCCGTCCAAACAGGGTCTCAACATAACCCTTCTCCCCTGCATCGGAACGAATATTATCCATATAACGTAAAACACCGGGATAACGCGCAAAATACATATCGATGTAGCGCTGTGCTTCATTACGATTAATACCCAGCTGACGACCCAACCCAAAAGCCGACATTCCATAGATCAAACCGAAGTTAATCGCCTTGGCACTACGACGCTGATCATCCGTCACGCCATCAAAGGGCGTATCAAAAACTTCAGCGGCTGTTGCGCGGTGCACATCCAACCCATTCGCGAAAGCATCCATCAACCCCTCATCCTGGGACAGGTGCGCCATAATACGCAGCTCAATTTGTGAATAATCCGCCGCTACCAACTGGTAGCCCTCGGGCGCAATAAAAGCATCACGAATCTTCCGCCCTTCCTTAGTACGAATGGGAATATTTTGTAAATTCGGATCAGATGAGGACAACCGCCCAGTCGCCGTTACAGCCTGATGATAGGAGGTGTGAACACGCCCCGTATTTGAACTCACCTGTGCCGGTAATTTATCCGTATAGGTAGATTTGAGTTTACTGAGGCTGCGGTATTCCAAAATCACCCGTGGTAAATCGTAGTCCAGCGCCAGCTCCTGCAACACAGGTTCGGCCGTCGATGGCTGCCCCTTCGGTGTTTTTTTCAGAATCGGCAGCTCAAGTTTTTCATAGAAGATCGCCTGCAGCTGTTTGGGCGAGCCGAGATTAAATTCTTCACCGGCCAGATCAAAGGCCTGACACTCCAACTGTTGCATGCGCTCAGCTAATTCCTGACTTTGCTTGAACAGCATATTGCTATCAATCAGCGCGCCGTTGCGCTCAATGCGCGACAGCACATCTAGCAGCGGTATTTCAATATCTCGGTACACCTCTAGCAACTGCGGCACAGCCTGCAACTGCGGCTGCAAGGTTTGATGCAGTCGCAGGGTAATATCGGCATCTTCAGCCGCATAGGGGCCAGCCTGCTCCAGATCGACCTGGTTAAAGGTGAGCTGCTTGGCGCCCTTGCCTGCCACATCCTCAAAATGGATGGTGGTGTGATGCAGATGACGTTCAGCCAAGGCATCCATATTATGTCGCTGTGTGGAGTCCAGCGCATAGGATTCCAGCATGGTGTCCTCGGCAACACCGCGCAGGGTAATACCGTGATTGGCCAGTACATTCATATCGTACTTAAGATTCTGACCGACCTTTTTGTGCTGATCTGACTCCAGCAATGGGCGCAGCGTTTCCAGCACTTCATGTTGTGTCAGCTGCTCCGGCGCACCCAGATAATCGTGACCAAAGGGTACATAGGCTGCCTTGCCCGCTTCCACCGAGAACGACACGCCCACCAACTTGGCTTCCATGTAATTGATGCTGGTGGTTTCGGTATCAAAGGCAAACAATTCTACGGCATTTAGTTGCTCTACCCAGGCATCCAACTCGGCTTGAGTTAAAATAGTTTGATAATCGGTTTCAACCGCCGCAGGGGCCTCAGCACTGAACCCAGCCCCGTCAACCGGCCGATTGTATTCATCAATCCAGCCTTTAAATTCCAACTCGGTGAACAAAGCCAACAGGGCTTCGCGATCCTCTGGATCCATCACCAAATCCTGCGGGCCTTGCTCCAGCTCGACATCTAATTTGATTGTCGCCAGCTGGTAAGATAGAAAGGCCAGGTCTTTATTGGCTTCTAACTTCTCATGCATTTTTTTGGCACCGCGAAAATCCAGATCCGCTACTTTATCCAGATTAGCGTAGATAACATCCAGGCTGCCCAGCCCCTGCAACAGTGCCAGTGCCGTTTTTTCACCCACACCAGGCACACCCGGAATGTTGTCGACCTTATCGCCCATCAGCGCCAGAAAATCGATGATCAACTCCGGCGGCAGGCCAAATTTTTCCTTAACGCCTTCGATGCCCATCACCGTTTCGGTCATGGTGTTAACCAGAGTCACATGCTGGTTAACCAGTTGCGCCATATCCTTGTCGCCAGTCGACAGGACAACATCAATGCCCTGCTGTGTCGCCTGGTGCGCTAAGGTGCCCATCACGTCATCAGCTTCAACGCCTTCTATCACTAATAAAGGCATGCCCATGGCGCGTACAATATTATGAATGGGTTCAATCTGCGGGCGCATATCGTCCGGCATCGGTGGGCGCTGAGCTTTGTACTCGCTGTACATTTCATCCCTGAAGGTTTTGCCCTTAGCATCAAATATCACCACAATCGTACTGCCGGGGTAGTCCTGTTTTAAGCGGCGTAACATACTGGTCACGCCGCGAACGGCACCTACCGGCATGCCCGTAGAGGTGCGTAAGTCAGCCTTATACATGGCGTGAAACGCGCGGTACAAATAGGAAGAGCCATCAACAAGAATTAGTGGTGCAGTGGTATTTTCAGACATGGATTTGCTACAGGTCAGTGAGTGGATGCACGATCGGCGTATAATGGTGTTGTATTTTATACGGTTTAAACCGGAGGAGTGAAAATGATTAAAAAAATCCTGTCTATCGCCCTATTAGGCGCTCTGCCAATGTTCAGCTTCGCCGCCGATGACCCCGCCGAACCCGAGGTCATTATTCGCCAAATGGAAGATAAAGTGATTCACGAATATCGCGTAGGTGGTTTTACCTACGCGATAAAAGTCGTGCCAAAAAATGGCAAACCTTACTACCTTGTAGCTGAGGAAGGCGGCGAACAGTTCATGCGTCTCGATGAACCGCGTTTTCTAGTACCAAAATGGGAAGTTTTTAGTTGGGATTAATGGTTGTTTAGTCTGATTGAGCTGATTCTCGCTCAATCAGGTCATCCTTCTGCTGCCAGATTTCAGCGATCCATTGCTGAAACGCCTGACGGAAAGACTCTGAATTCTGATAATCCCCACTCTTAAATTCTTCAGGAATTTCACGTAATTGCATCCTTATCTTTACGGTGCCGAGTTGTCCACACAAAAAAGGCCAAAAGCCCTTGGCGCTAGGATAAACAATTGTTACGTCGATCAGCTGCTGAACCCGCTCCCCCAAATGAGTCACCACGTAAGCGACTCCGCCACTTTTAGGTTTCAGAAGATGCTTATAAGGTGAAGCCTGGCGATCATGCTTAACTTGGGTGAAACGAGTACCTTCGAGATAATTCACAATTGTCGCAGGGTGCTTTCTCATGCGCTCACAAAAACATTGTGTCGACTCTTGATCCTTACCACGCAACGTCGGATTTGCCTGCAACTGTTCACGGCTATAACGTCGCATAAAGGGAAACTCCATCGCCCAACAGGCCAAACCAACAACCGGCACCCACAACATCTGCTGTTTTACAAAAAACCGGAATACCGGAATACGTCGCCCCAGCAAAAACAGCAAAATAGGAATATCACTCCAGGATTGATGATTGCAGATCAGCAAATACCATTGCTGACGAGACAAGCCCTCCACCCCCTGCACATCCCAGCACTGCCTATGCACCCAGCGATAGAAAAGACGGCAGGCAACCGCCCAGCTCTCAGCCACTGCCAGCAGCAACACCGTAAAAATGCGCTGCACCGGCTCAAGCGGAATGATCAGTTTGAGAATAGCCAAAAGCATTGCCACGCCCAACGTTAGTAGTGTCACTGGCAGGACCAGCAACAGATAGATAATACCTTTAAATATCGCCAAGGCAGCCATGCTTCAATCCATCACTGACACTGCGCAAAGCGATTGGCAGCGGTTTGTAAAAAGGTTTCGTAACCTGTTGTTGAAAGCTCGATACCTGTTGCCATCGGGTCCAGCGAATACACCTGTATGGTATGACCCTCAGTAAGAATAGACACAATACGCGAATCAGTCTGCGGCTCTATAAACAGACATTTCACCAGCTCTTCCTCGATGGTTTTGCGCAACATCAACAAGCTCTTAGCTCCAGGCTTAGCTTCAGGGTTGCTACTGACCACCCCCACATGCTGCAGGCCATAATGCTTTTCAAAATAACTGTAGGCGTCATGTGCCACCAGATAGTTCGGCATCTGTGCCGCCAATTGCACTTTAATTTGTGTGTCCGTTACTGCCAAACGTCTTAAAAAATCAGTCAGGTTTTGCTGATAATGCTGAGCGTTTTCCTGATCCTGAGCCATCAACATCTGCGCTAACTTGCGCGCCACACGCTCAGCCTCCTGTGGACCAAACCAAATATGTGGGTCACCGTATACATGATGATGTCCATCATGATTACCCTGATGCTCACTTTCGTTTTTTCCTGAAAGTTGCCATGCCGCCAATTGCGCGCCCCGGTGCATTTTTACAGGTTTAGCTAAATAAGGCTCAATCTCCGCGCCCAGCCACAACAATACATCCGCTCCATAAACTTTTTTCAAATCAGAGGGCTTCAAGGCATAGTCATGAGGTGTTACGCCCGAAGGCAGCAGCACCTGAGTTGATATCACATCATGCGTTATCGCCTGCGCAATCAACTGCAACGGCTTAATACTCGCCAGCACACTAATAGTCTGCTTTTGTTGTGCGCTCACAACGGATGCTAACAACAACAGACAAAAGGTCATCAAGCCTCTGCCACTCATCGAACTAAACCAACGCCACATCAAACTAATTACTCCAAAACATGAAACAAACTCGCCATGTCAGACGGCGAAAACAATGTTATAATGTATCAAATTTTGGACTTCAACGTAACTCTCTGTCTGACACAAACTATGACAAAACAAAAAATAGCGCCCGTACCCTGCACCCAGCACGACCATAAAGAGTGTATGAAAACGGCACTACAACGGGCACGCAAGGTTTGCCAGGACAACAAAGTCCGCCTCACACCCATCCGTGAAAAGGTATTGGAGCTGATTTGGCAAAGTCACAACCCGCTGGGCGCTTACGACATTCTTGGCATGCTCAGTAAAGATGGCAAAATGGCCGCGCCACCCACGGTTTACCGAGCACTGGATTTTCTTGTCGGACAAGGACTGGTTCACCGCATTGCATCCCTGAATGCCTTTGTTGGTTGCAGCCTCTCTTCACACCCCCACGTCAGCCAATTTTTGTTATGTCGAGACTGCGGCGTTGCCATCGAAATAGAAGCCCCAACCATCACCGAAGCTATTGCCCACAATGCTGACCAGTACGGTTTCCGCATTGACGAGAACACCATAGAAATATCCGGCCTTTGCCAGTGTTGTCAGAAATAGATAAGAAACTAACCACTCATGACTGATTCCATACTGTCTATCGACAAACTCTGTGTGCGCATTGGCCGCCGGGCGATCATCGATCAAATTACGCTCACTCTGAAACCGGGCGAAATCGTTACCTTGATCGGCCCCAATGGTGCAGGTAAAACCACGCTGGTGCGCGCCATTCTTGGCCTGATCAAACCCTCCAGCGGGAAGATCAAGAAACGAAGCGGCCTGCGCATTGGCTATATGCCCCAGCGCCTGCATTTGGAAAAAACAATCCCGCTGACGATCGAGCGATTTCTAAAAATGACTAAAGGTGTCAGCACTAGCGACATCGACGACGTACTACAAAAGGTAGGCGCTCTGCATACTCTTGGACGCCCCATGCAAAGTATCAGTGGCGGCGAATTGCAGCGTATTTTGCTGGCCCGCTCGCTATTGCGCAAACCGCATTTACTCGTACTGGATGAACCCGCTCAAGGTGTTGATATTTCCGGTCAGGCCGAACTATACCGATTAATTTCCAACCTGAGGGATGAATTAGGCTGCGCTGTTTTGATGGTCTCCCACGACTTGCATCTGGTAATGTCCTCCACGGATCACGTTATCTGCATGAATCATCACATTTGCTGCTCTGGACACCCAGAGCACGTCAGTAACGACCCTGCTTACCAGGAGCTGTTTGGCCTCGAGGCTAGCGAAGAACTGGCGCTCTACGCGCACCATCACGACCATGATCACGACCCCGAGGGTAACGTAATCCACAATCACGATCACAACCATGAGGGCTGCAACCATGGCTGATTTTTTATGGCGCGCTCTATTTGCTGGCCTCGGTGTAGCCCTGGTAGCCGGACCTCTTGGCTCCTTTGTGGTGTGGCGGCGCATGTCTTACTTTGGCGATACCTTGGCCCACTCGGCGTTGCTAGGTATCGCGTTAGGTATTGCGCTGGATGCCAACCTCAACATTGCCGTGATTGTCAGCTGCGTACTCGTGGCCTCATTATTGGTCACCCTGCAGCAGCGTAAAATCATATCCACCGACACCCTGCTCGGCATTCTTGCCCACAGCTCGCTATCGCTGGGTCTGATCGCCATCAGTCTGCTGGAGGTGCGCGTAGACCTGCTCGGCTACCTGTTCGGTGATTTGTTGACGGTAACAGGGCAAGAGTTGCTGTGGATTTATATTGGTGTTGCCGCCATTCTGAGCCTGCTTCTGGTCTTCTGGCGACCATTGCTAGCCATCACTATCGACGAAGATTTGGCCCAGGCCGAAGGCTATTCCGTACTGTGGATTCGCCTGCTGCTAATGCTACTGATCGCCATCGTGATTGCCGTGGCCATGAAAATCGTCGGAGTACTTTTAATTACCGCGCTGATGGTAATTCCCGCAGCGACAGCACGACGCTTGACCAACAGCCCGGAGAGCATGGCGGCAATATCGAGTCTGCTGGGTTGTCTGGCCGTAATAATGGGGCTATTCGGCTCGCTGCAATGGGACACGCCCACCGGCCCCTCCATTGTGGTCGGCGCCACAAGCCTGTTTTTGCTGATTTATGCATTACCTTTACCCGAACGAAAAGATATCAAATAGCCATTAATAGGCCGCCGAAACAGCCTCCATTATCGACTTAATCTGTTCAACAGCGTGCGGCGAACGGAGAAATCCATGATATTCCCCTGCCGGGTTAATAATCATAATATTAGTACTGTGATCCACCAGGTAATCGCCATTCTCCTGCGGCACCCGAGCAAACAAGCTACTTAGTTGTTTGGCTAAAGCGGCTATATCGACCACGCTGCCCGTCACACCAATAAAACCCTCATCAAAGAATTTGAGATATTCGCGCAGGTGTTCTGGCGTATCACGTTCAGGGTCAGCCGTAAGTAGCACATACTGAAGTTTCTCTAACTCAGTATTCTCCCAACCCGTATGCAACTGCTTAAAAAGACTCAACGTAGTCGGGCACACATCGGGGCAATGGGTATAGCCTAAAAACACCAAACTCCATTGGCCATTAAAATTATCCTGCGTAAAAGCTTGTCCGTCCGCACCCGTTAATTGAAAACTTTTTAGCACTTTCGGCTGAGGCCGGATAAAAACACCCTGCTGCTGTAGCGCAGCCGTATCAAGCCCTGCAGCTGCCGTTTCATTCACGTCCGGAGAGCGCAAAATGCGTGACACCGCAGCACCCACAAACACCACCATCACACAGAGCAGGATAACCACTGTGCGTTGTACGCTCGCCTTGGCTTTTTTATCCATTACAGATAATGATCCACGAGCATCGCAACAAACATCAGCATCAGGTAAGTAATGGAGTAACGGAAGGTTTTTAATGGTGCCCTGGGATTAGTACCGCGAATCAACACCACCGCCCAGTACAAAAAGCCCACTCCGAGAGCAATGGCGCTAAACAGATACAGCAAACCACTCATGCCCATGACAAAAGGCAGCAAGCTTACGGCAATCATTATCAGCGTGTAGAGTAGGATATGCAGCGCAGTAAAGCGTTCACCGTGGGTGACCGGCAGCATGGGGATTTTAACCTTGGCGTATTCTTCCTGGCGGTGAATCGCCAGCGCCCAGAAATGCGGCGGCGTCCAGGCAAAAATAATCAACACCAACAACAGCGCATTGGGATCCAGCGAACCCGTTACTGAGGTCCAGCCCAGCAGCGGTGGAACGGCGCCAGAAAGACCACCAATGGTGATATTCTGCGGCGTGGCACGTTTCAAAAATCCCGTGTAGATAAAGGCATAACCGATCAGGGAGGCCAACGTCAGCCAGGCGGTAAGAGGATTAACCAACACGGCAAGAATGCCGATCCCCAGCACCCCGATTACCAAAGCAAAGGCGATAGCCTGAGGCAATTTAACCCGGCCCTGTGCCATCGGGCGTTTGTGTGTACGAGCCATTACCAAGTCTATCTGCCGATCGACGATATGATTTACCGTAGCGGCCGAACTGGCCGCAAGTGCAATGCCTAGATTACCGAACACCAGAATATCCAGCGGCACCATACCAGAAATGGAGAGAAACATGCCGATCACCGAGGTCAGCAGCATCAATGCCACAACCTTAGGCTTACACATTTCCAGATAGTCGCGCCAGCATGTTTGCTCGACGGAAATCGATCCCACTGCTTCAGCCATCCAGCTCACCTCCAGTTCGCTTTAATTTAGCCTCGCCGTCTTAAGATAGTAATTCAAGCCTATCATCATCATCAACAGCAAAGCGCCCCCAGCATTATGCGCAACAGCAATTGGTGCTGGGATTTGCCAAAAAACATTGCTGAGCCCAAGTAACACTTGTAGTACCAAGGTCAACAGCAACCAATGGGTCATGGTTCGTAGCTGTGTATCAGCCGCGGCGCGGTAAAGCCGCCCAATCAAGAACAATAAGTAGAGGCTGGTCACGATCGCGCCAACACGATGCGCCATATGAATCGCCACCCGCGCCTCATTATCCATCAGCCCGCCCAGGTAATTCGGCCCCGCCGCCTGAAATAGATTAAAACCCGCCGCCAGATCCATTACCGGCCACCACTGTCCCTGACAGGTAAGAAGGTCATAGCAGGCAAAGGCGGCATAATTCGAAGCTGTCCAACCACCTAGACTAATTTGTAGCAATACGATAATCAGCCCGAGCATGGCCCAAAGTTTGAGGCCTTGCCACCGTTCAAATTGCTGAGGTGAAACTTGCCAACAATGCTGTCGATAACGAAGTGTCAGCAGCAGTAACAAACACAGCGTCGTAAATCCACCCAACAAATGTCCTGTCACCACCTGCGGCCAGAGTTTCAAAGTCACCGTCCACATGCCAAACAGTGCCTGAGCGATAATCACCACCAACAATAACAATGGCAGTTTAAAAGGTTGCCTACCTTGCCCGCGCAAGCGCTGCGCGATTGCCATGCCTGCCACAGACAGCACTAGCAAACCCAAAATTCCCACAGCATAACGATGTACCATTTCCGGCCATCCCTTTGCCGCTTCCACTGGGCTGTCGGGGAATCGTTGTTCGGCCACAGCAATGGCCTGTTGAGATTCAGGCACGGTTAAAAAACCATAACAGCCCGGCCAATCAGGGCAACCCAGCCCCGCATCAACCAACCGGGTATAGGCGCCCAGCATCACCACCACCAATGTAAAACAGGTGGCTAATAGCGTTAAATAAAAAGCTTTTGGCTTTGGGTTAACCAATATTGGAAACCTTCAGAAGTTTTTTCAGATCACCCAGTAAATCACCACCCTGGTTTTCCGGCATGTAGTACATCATCACATTACCTAGCGGGTCGCTGATAAAGATATAGTTCTGTGCCAATACCTCTGAACTGCCAACCACCTTATCCAGAAAAACCTCTAGATCGAGGTGATCAGTATGACTTAGGTGTAATCGCGGATAACTGGTTTTGAAGGATGCCGCAGCAGACACTTCCAGCTCACCGCCGATATTGATATAACCACGCACAACACGACCAGCTTCACGCCCCAGCGCCAAATTAACTTGCCGCGCCTTGTACAACATGTCCTGACAGCCTTTGCTTTCGCAGCTATTCTCACCAAAAACGATCAGCGTCCACTTACCCTCAACATCGCCCTCACCGGTCTGCTGTTGTTGTAACTTCAGCATTTCGACAGCTAATGGAGGAATAATCAGTGTACCCTTATTGTTTCGCGCCTCCGGAACCATGCTTTCCGTGAAATACATGAAAAAGGCTGCGATGACAGGCAAGCCCGCCACCAGAAATAACAGGATGGGGATATGTCGATTCGTTTTGCCCTTCGGGCTGGCTACTTCTGTCACTCGTTTCCTCGCTCATCTCTTTCATCTGTTCTTTTCAAACTGGCCCAAACAAAAAGACCGGTTAGTACCAAAGCCATTAAAAACCACTGCACGGCATAACCCAAGCTTTTTTCTGGCGTGGTATTTATCGGCTGCCAATTCACCTGAAAGCTACCTGTTTCAGACGCAGCCAACCTCAACAGGTAAGGTAAAGACTGCGCTACGCCATGGCGCTCATCCAAAACTGTTAATTTTACTGTTTGAATAACTTCCGGCCATCGCTCACTCAAAGGTACGTCAGCCAACACAAAACCCTCCGTCGGCCTGACAAGCTGCCCACGAATCTCTTGAATATCCGCAACAGGCTCAATCACAGGCAGAATACTGCGATCCGCCTGCATCGGTAACCAACCCCTGTTTACCCAAACCTTTTCGACTCTCTCTCCTCCCATCAAAACAACCGGCTCCAGCAGTAAGGCAGAAATCACCTCATAACCTGGACGACCATTAAGCACCCGATTATCCAATAAAAAATGGTGCTGATTATCAAAACGTCCACGCAATTTTACCGGCAGGTAAGCCACGTCCTGATCCGCTTTTAATTTAGAGAGGTTAATGGGCGCAGACGTAGCGCGCTGATCATAAAGATCCTGCAAACCTTGCTTGTAATCGGCCCGGTAAAGCTGCCAAAATCCCAGCCCGACCAGCAGAGGAAATAACAGCAGATAAAAAGTCGTTAGCTTCCAATTAGGGCGAAATTTCATTTAACCCCACTACGCGTTAGCATAGAAACGAAATACACCCTGCGGAGTGCTGCCATGTGGCTGAAACCTACCATCGCGATTCTTTTTATTGCTATTCTCGTCAGCCTGGTGGCTAGCGTTATCTTTCTATTAAAGGATCAAGGCTCAACCGAACGCACCCGCAAATTACTGGGTATCCGTGTAGCTTTGGCCGTACTACTAATTGCCTGCGTCACCTACGGCCTTTGGAGTGGTCAGCTTGTCCTGAGTGCGCCTTGGCATTAACCGACATCTGCATTACATAATATAGACGAACAAGAACAGCCCCACCCAAACAACATCTACAAAGTGCCAATACCAGGATGCCGCCTCAAAGCCAAAGTGCTCCTCCGGTTTAAAGTGCCCCTTAAAGGCCCGCAGCAACATCACCGTCAGCATAAAGGCACCGATGGTGACATGCGCACCATGAAAGCCGGTCAACATAAAGAAGGTTGAACCGTAAATACCCGAATTCAGCGTTAAACCTAATTCATTGTACGCTTCGGCATACTCTTCAATCTGAAAACCCAGAAATAAAACACCCAGTGCGATCGTAAAGCCCAACCACATTTTCAGCCGCGAACGATTGCCCGCTTTTAAGGCCTTATGGGCAAGATGCACCGTCACACTGGAGGATAATAACAAAAAGGTATTGAGCAACGGCAAGTGCATTGGGTCAATAATTTCTTTGGGGCCCGGAAATTCACTCGCATCGGGGGTATTCATCAATGGCCAAGCTGCTTGAAACTCAGGCCATAGCATAGCGCTAACACCTTTATCCCCTTCTCCACCCAACCAAGGCACGGCAAAATTACGTACGTAATACAATGCTCCAAAGAAGGCAGCAAAAAACATCACTTCAGAAAAAATAAACCAGCCCATTCCCCACACAAATGAGCGATTAAGCTGACCGCTATACATGCCTTTATGGTTTTCAGCAATCACCATGGCGAACCAGGTGTAGAGGGTTGCAGCAATAATCAAAAAGCCGGCAAACATGATCAAATGTGCCGAGGAATCCTCGACCCCGGCCGTCATGTCATTAAGCATCGTGCCAGCTCCAATCACGGTCACGGCCAAACCAATGGCCATAAAGATAGGTAGCCGGCTCTTCTCCGGAACGTAATAGGTTTGATAGCCTTCAGTTGACATCTTTTTCTCCTTCTAGCTACTACTTACAAATTCGCCGCTACCTCAGGCAAATTGAACAGGGTATAGGACAGCGTTAACTTGGAAACCCGCTCTGGAATTTCCGAATCCACAAAGAATTTCAGCGGCATCTTCACACTTTCACCGGGCTC
>Ga0209395_1003540_pt1 | contig 19216 bp, 16 predicted proteins | sample GOMGulsemesocosm_3_FD_184635 | JGI IMG/M metagenome (GOLD analysis project Ga0209395, IMG submission 184635) | Methane-oxidizing microbial communities from mesocosms in the Gulf of Mexico - GOM9D Gulf of Mexico (SPAdes) (version 2) | ecosystem: Environmental > Aquatic > Marine > Cold seeps... | reverse complement strand
TGCTGGATTAAGCTTATTTTCGCTTAGCAGTAAGTCCCCGGCTTGGTAATTTAATAATTACCACCAGAATGCTGACCACAATAATAAGACGCGAAGTAAACCCAAACATATAACTAATCCAACAACTCTATAAAATTTTTATGATTCATTATTAGCATGGTGAATTTATTTAAGCAAGCCTTTAACCGCGCATAAAATAACTAAAATAACCAAATAAATGCACAGTAACCATTCAAAGTGTTGGTAAATAGACAAATGACAGTTTAAAAATTCACATATGACAAACATCACAAAATAGACTGTGGCAAATGGGCCTCGCTTAAGGTTTTAAAATAATCCACCTAATTTAAGCGTGCTTATTGTTAATTACACTAGGGTATAAATACAATCATAAATAGCCAAGGATGATGAATGAATTTAGCCGTGATCTATAGCCGAGCGATTTTAGGTATCAACGCGCCTTTAATTACTATTGAAGTGCATATCAGTGAAGGACTACCCGGTTTTACTATTGTTGGTCTGCCAGAAACATCGGTAAAAGAAGCCAAAGATCGCGTACGTAGTGCTTTAATGAACTCTAATTTTGTAATGCCAGCTAAACGGATCACCGTCAATTTGGGGCCTGCTGATCTGCCAAAAGAAGGCAGCCGTTATGACTTACCGATTGCTATCGCGATTTTAATCGCCTCACAACAAATAACGACTAACCGACACCAGCAATTAGAATTTATTGGTGAACTCTCTTTATCCGGAAAGTTACGCACTTGCCGTGGCACAATCCCCAGTATCATCGCCGCTAAAAAAGCTCAGCGCAGTACTATTATTCCATTCGATAATGGTCATGAAGCAGCACTTATCGACAATGCAACCTGCTTCACGGCTCTGAATTTACAACAGGTATGTACACATTTAACGGATCAACAAAAATTACCATCTGCACTACGAGCCACAGCCGAAACCATAACATCAGTAAGTCAACACGATATGCAGGACATTATCGGCCAGCAAAGTGCCAAACGAGCCTTAGAGATTTGTGCCGCAGGTAATCATAATTTATTGCTGTTTGGTCCTCCGGGAACTGGTAAAACCATGTTGGCCAGTCGCCTAACCAGTATTCAACCTGACATGACAGAACAAGAAGCACTTGAATGCGCAGCGATAAAATCCATTAGTGGTGGCGAATTTGTCGCCCAAGATTGGTGCCGCCGCCCCTTTAGAACCCCACATCACACTTCCTCAGCCGTCGCGCTAGTTGGTGGCGGCAGAAACCCAAGACCGGGAGAGATAACCCTCGCGCATAATGGCGTACTATTTTTAGACGAACTGCCAGAATACCAACGTAAGGCTCTCGACTCTTTACGTGAACCGCTAGAAGCAGGACAGATCACAATCTCTCGGGCCAATCAACAAGTCGATTTCCCCGCTAATTTCCAATTAATAGGCGCACTAAATCCATCACCCTCGGGCTATTACGACAATAATAAATGGGGCGGAAACAACAGCCAAGTAGCAAAATATTTAAGTAAATTGTCAGGGCCTTTCTTGGATCGCTTCGATTTAACGATTGAAGTGCCCTCATTACCAAAAGGCAGTTTAACGGAGCAGGGACAGCGCGGTGAAAACAGTGAACAAATTAAACAAAGAGTAAGTACAGCACAAATAACGCAACGTCAACGCAGCAATAAATTAAACGACGCTTTGACCAGTAAAGAAATTGAACAATATTGCCCACTGCAACAGCAAGATGCTATTTTTTTAGAACTAGCCATTGATAAAATGGGCCTATCAACGCGAGCATTTCATAAGATAATCAAGGTCGCTCGTACCATTGCAGATTTAAACAATTGTATAGATATCAATAAATCCCACCTACTTGAAGCACTCTCTTATCGTGCGATGGATCGGTTATTACAACAAATTAATGTTTAATAAATGCAGTTTTTGTTTGGCATAACGTGATGATAGTTTTATCATTTCATCTCACATCACACCAAGGCCATATTATGTTATCGACATTCACGCAAAAGGTGGCAGGCGCCATTGCATTTCTCAGTTACCTGTTAAATACCATATTTTGGTTGATCCCTATTGTTATTTTTTCGCTGTTAAAAAGTATTATTCCGTTTAAAGCGGCACAAAAAATACTAAATCATTTACTTGATGGCTGCGCTTCAAAGTGGGTATCTGTAAACGGAATAACCCAACGATTAATTGGTAACCCAAATATCCAAGTAAAAGGGGCTGAAGGACTGTCGTTAAATAAGTGGTACATGGTCATTTCAAACCACCAATCTTGGGTTGATATTTTAGTGTTACAACGGGTTCTGAACGGTAAGATCCCCTTTCTAAAATTCTTCTTAAAGAAAGAACTTATCTGGGTGCCTTTTTTGGGTCTAGCTTGGTGGGCACTCGATTTTCCATTCATGAAACGCTACAGCAAAAAGTTTTTGGCGAAGAATCCCCACATGCGTGGCAAAGACATTGAAACAACAAAAAAAGCCTGTGCTAAGTTTAAACATAAGCCAGTCAGTGTCATGAACTTTGTTGAAGGTACGCGTTTTACTCAAGATAAACACAGCCAACAAGCATCAACATTTAGTCATTTATTAAAACCTAAAGCAGGCGGTATTGCCTTTGCGCTTGATGCAATGAATGGCCAGCTTGATACCCTCGTCGACGTGACAATTTACTACCCGCAAGGAATTCCAACATTTTGGGAATTTATTAGCGGTCAGGTACAACAGATCCAAGTACAAATTACCACACAAGAAATTAACGCAAGTTATATTGGTGATTACCTCAATGACAAAACCTTCCAAACTAATTTCCAACAATGGATAAATGAGTTATGGATGAATAAAGATCAAGAATTAAAAGAACTTAAACAGGCCCAGTTAAATGATTAATTTTCTACCCACGTTCATATTGATGGTAATCAGTACTGCATTAGTTGTTATTAATATAATTTGTTCATTAACCTTAATTTCCCTGACTGGCTTAATTAAATTAATTTTACCTTTTGCACCCGTCCAGAGGATCACCCATAAACTGGCGGATTGGTTGTTGGGTACCTGGGCCTGTATTAATACTTGGATGATCTCGTTAATTAATAAAGTCGAATGGGATATTGAGATCAAAGGTGATTTAAGTAAGGATAAATGGTATCTGCTAATATCCAACCATCATAGCTGGACTGATATTGTGATTCTATTTTCAGTATTTTCCAATAAGATCCCTTTACCTAAGTTCTTTGTAAAACAGGAAGTCTTATATATTCCCTTTGTTGGTACAGCGTGCTGGGCCTTAGACATGCCATTCATGAAGCGTTATAGCAAACAAAAATTAGCGAAGAAGCCTCACTTGAAAGGCAAGGATATCGATAGCGCACGAAAAGCGTGTAACAAAGCCAAGTTATCACCGACTACCATCGTCAATTTTGCCGAAGGCACACGCTTTACCGAAGCAAAAAAGCAACAAAGCAAATCTCCATATCGTTATTTACTAGCACCCAAATCGGGAGGGATAGCACTGTCATTAGCGTCAATGGGGACAACCTTTGATCAAATATTAAATGTCACCATTATTTATCCCGATAATCCGGATTCACCTTTTAGCGATCTATTACAAGGTAAATTAAAACGTATTGTTATTCGCGTTGACACTATTTCAATCACACCAGAACTACAAGGTGACTATGAAAATGATCCTGAATTTAAGCAACAATTTCAGCAATGGGTTACCAGTATCTGGAAAACAAAAGACAACCTAATAGCAACATACCGTCAACAAAACTAACAATTAAGCCTACAATATTATAATTATAATTTTGTGGGCTACTTCATTTAAATTTTTAAATCGCCCAACAAAATAACGCTTTAGGGGTAAAAAAAGGCATACTAACTGCCATAAATAGAGCCTTAATTCTAAAATGACATTAAGATCTCACTTTTGCTTTAATCTTAAACGGAACAAGGTGTAACATGCTATAACTGTTAAGGCATTGTTGCATTAATCTTTTTTGGGATCACACATGAGCACATTAGCACTAAACTTAAACACACCTCTCGATGCCTTATTGCACTGGGAAAAGCATCGTGCCAATGAGGTATATTTACGCCAACCTATTAATGGCACATTTCACGAATTCACGTGGTCTCAAGTTGCTGACCAAACAAAACGTATTGCTCAAGCACTGCAATCACTTGGATTAGCACCGGGTGACAAGATCGCGATCCTAGCAAAAAATAGCGCTGAATGGTTTATTAACGATTTAGCAATCATGTACGCGGGCTATATTAGCGTGCCAATTTACTCAACAGCAAATGCGAAAACCATCAATTATGTGTTAGAGCACAGTGAAGCAAAAGTGCTGTTTGTTGGTAAATTAGATAACTATCAAAATCTAGAAGGCAAACTGCCTACAGACGTAATTACCATTAGTTACCCTTATGAAACATTGAAATGCCAATACAAATGGAATGACCTGCTAGAACAGCATCAACCATTAGCAACACCAGCACACATCAATCTCGAAGACTTAATGTCAATTATTTATACTTCAGGCAGTACCGGTAATCCGAAAGGCGTCATGATCACGTTTGCCGCATTTAAGTCTGCATCACAAAACATTGTCACTAGCTTAGGTTTTGTAGCTGGTGATAGATTACTGTCTTACTTACCGCTCGCACACATTACTGAACGTGTTTATATTGAAGGCAGTAGTATTTATGCTGGCGAAGGTGTGGTTTCTTTTGTTGAATCACTAGATACCTTTGTAAGTAATATTCAGTCTGTAGAACCTACATTATTCATTTCAGTACCACGTCTTTGGACTCGCTTCCAAATGGGTGTATTACAAAAAATGCCTGCACACAAACTTAACTTCCTACTAAAAATTCCATTCGTTAATGGTTTAGTAAGAGCCAAAATTAAACGTGGTCTAGGTTTACATCATGCACGTATGCTTGGCTGTGGTTCAGCGGCAGTATCACCAGCATTATTAAAATGGTATGAACGCCTTGGTTTAAATATTACCGAAGCATGGGGCATGACAGAAAACCTCGCTTACGGCACATTAAATCACCCGTTTAACTCACAAAAAATTGGCACCATTGGTAAACCTGGTGCGGGTGTTGATCTGAAAATCTCTGAGATCGGCGAGATCTTAGTGAAAGGTGATGGCCTGATGAGTGGTTATTACAAAGATGAAGCACAAACCAAAGAATCATTCGATGAAGAAGGTTACTTCAAAACCGGTGATAAAGGTGAAATTGATAGCAATGGTTATGTAAAAATCACTGGTCGCGTAAAAGATATCTTCAAGACTTCAAAAGGTAAATACGTAACGCCAGTGCCAATTGAATGTAAGTTTGGTGAAAACCCAAACATTGAGCAGATCTGTATTACCGGTACAGCCTTAACACAACCAGTAGCATTAGTGGTGCTATCGCCAGAAGCGCGTGAACTAGGTCAAGAAGCGATGACAACGAATCTTGAAGAAACACGCCAGCACATTAATAAATCATTAGAATCACATGCACGTATTGGCCATATCATTGTTTTAAAAGATGAATGGACAGTAGATAATGGATTATTAACACCAACACTTAAATTTAAGCGTCATGAACTAGAAAGCCGTTTTAAACCTTTCTACGAAGAGAACCACCAAGATAAGATTGTTTGGGAACAGTAAGCTAAAATATTAATGCTAATAAAAAGGACGCAATCGCGTCCTTTTTTAATACCTAAAATCGAACCATAAATTAATTCGTTTTTGCTGCTAGGTATTTAATAAGTTCAGTGAGTTTAACGTTAAACTCTTCACCACGGGCTTGAATACCACCCATGTTAATTTGGTATTTACCATTAACAATTAATGCAGGTACACCACGGATATTCTTCTGAGCCGTGTTTTTATCCATACGCGCAACTTTACCATTCACCGCAAAGCTATTCACTGCCGCATCAAATTTCTTGCCATCGATACCAGCGTCAGTAAACACCGTTCGGATATCATCACGACTAGAAAAACGACGTTTTTGATCATGAATCGCCGAGAATATTGCGAGTGACATTTCATGTTCAACATTCAATAATTCTGCAGTCGCAAATGCTTTTTGCATTTCAACACCCATTTGACGACCAATAAAAGCAACGTGATTTTTTTCTACTTTAATATCGGTATCAGCAAGACGTTTTGCCACATCTGTTATGATAGGTTCGAATTTATTACAGTGGGGGCAAAAATACGAAAAGTATTCAGCAACTTGCGGTTTTGATGTTGCCTGCTCAGCGATAACATCATAATGTACACCTTCTTTGAACTGGGCCGCATTCACAAAGGGTAAAAATAGCATTGCAGTGATCAATATAAATAATTTTTTCATTATTTTCCTTCCTGAAAATTTAAATTAAACATAATTAACTGTACAAAAAATTAGTAATTAGGAATGAGAGATAACGGCGGTTTTTGCATATTATCAATCTGCTCATGTAAAAACTTTACCTGTTGTTGCCAATAATCATCCTCGGTAAACCAAGCAAAATGACGTTTAAAAGCAGGGTCTCCCCAACGTTTAGCAATCCATCCCATGTAGTTCATCATACGCATAGCACGTAGAGGTTCAATTAACTTCAGCTGTTTGGGATCAAAAGAACAGAATTCTTCATAACCTTCTAACATCACTTCCAATTGTAATAATTGTTCATGACGTTCACCATGCAGCATCATCCATATATCTTGCACCGCGGGCCCTTGACGACAATCATCAAAATCCAATAATGTGACCTTATCACGCCACAATATATTGCCCGCATGCAAATCACCATGTAAACGAATTAACTGCTTATCATCCGGCTTATATAGCAGCGTAATTTCTTTTTCCAACGCATCATAAACATCAAAAAATGATGTTTCTAAATGCTTAGGTACAAAGTTATTCTGCTGTAATATCAACTTTGGGGTTTGCACAAACTCGGCGATCGATAATGTTGGCCTATGCAAAAATGATTGCTTGCTCGCCAATTGATGAACGCGACCTAAGTTGCGTCCTACCGATTCCAATGCATCGAGGTTATCCACTTCAATAGGACGACCACCGGCACTCGGAAAAATGGCCAAACGGTAGCCTTGATAAATGAATAAACTACAACCATAAAATTGTAACGGCGCAACAACATCAATATCAGCTGACTTTAACTGTAGAGAAAAATCGTGCTCTTCCTGGATCTGCTCATCACTCCAACGAGCAGGACGATAAAACTTAACCACAAAGCGTTTACGATCTTCATCTAAAAATTGAAAAACTCGATTTTCATAGCTGTTTAATTCCAACAACCCCGAATCAACACGAATACCGATAGACTCTATCGCATCCAACATAAAGTCAGGGGAAAGCAAACTGTAATCAACAGGCAGGTCTGTCATTTTTTATGTCCTAAAATACTAATCTCTATATCCAAATAACCGTCATAGACGTACAACAGATTTTAGAGTGGATACAATAATAGCAAGCCCAGTATGACTGGGCTTGCTATTTACTTTAACTTACATTGATTATAACGCTTTTTATAAGCATGTAATATCGTTATAACTTACTGATAAAGCGACTTTGCTGGGTAAAGACATAATGCTCATTACCAAGCTCTGTTATAACAAAATTTATCTTTATTACTGGTTGTTTTAAATCATAAGGGTCAATGGCTAAACTCACTGGCTGAACGTACAATTCACCCGGCAATACTTCAACTTCACGTGGACCAAACCACTCATGATCAGGTACGTCGGTAACAGATAAACTGTATTTTTGGGTGAATGATGTCTTATTGATAATCTTAAGTGTATAAGTATTTTCAATATTACCGTCAGAATTTTCACGATATAACGCATTTCGGTCACGAATAATATCCATTTGTACTGGCGAGATACTCATTACACTCGTCGCAAACATCACCGTCATGAGAGTCATTACGATACCGTAACCAACTAACTTAAATCGACTTTTCTGATGCGGCTTATTATTTAGGTCATTTTCAGAAGTATAACGGATCAAACCTTTAGGATAGTTCATTCGCTCCATCGTTTGATCACACGCATCAATACAAGCACCACAGTTAATGCATTCATACTGTAGACCGTCACGGATATCGATACCTGCAGGACATACTTGAACACATAAATTACAGTCAATACAATCACCTAAGCCTTTCGCTTTATGATCTGTTTTACGAGAACGTGGACCTCGTGACTCACCACGATTAAAATCATAACCGACAATTAATGTATCGGTATCAAACATAGCAGATTGGAAACGGGCGTATGGACACATATGGGTACACATAATACTGCGCATCCAGCCAGCGTTACCATAAGTACAGAACGCAAAAAACAGTACCCAGAAATACACAATGCCACTCGCCTGAAGAGTAAAAAACTCAGTGTAAAGGTCAAAAATCGGCACAAAATAAGCCATAAATGCAAGTCCCGTAAACACCGAAAAACTTAACCATGCAGTGTGCTTAAGCACTTTCTTTTTTACTTTATCCGCGGTGATAGGGCCTTGGTTTAACTTCAATCGTTTATTAGCTGAACCTTCAATTTTCTCTTCAAACCAAATGAAAATAAATGTCCAAATAGTTTGTGGACACATAAAGCCACACCACACTCGGCCAAGATAAGCGGTGACAAAAAATAGCGCGAATGCACCAACAATAAGAAGTAAGGCTAATAACATCAAATCTTGAGGGAAAATCGTTAAAGCAAAAATATGGATACGTTGCTCAACGATGTTTAATAGGACAGCCTGATGTCCATCCCATTGGAACAAAGGTAATGCTAAAAACAGCACCATAAAAAACCAACCCACGTACTTTCTCAATCTCTGAAATACGCCACTCATATTTCTGACGTAAATATGATTGTCAGGACCTACGTTGGTATATTTAGGCTTCACTTTAGGGGTTATATCTTTTATATTTATGCGTTCTTCAGACATTACATGCTCCTTATTTTTATATCTTCAATTATATCAAAGAAGCTTAATAAGTCGCTATAATCATCTGACTTATCTCATGCTTATTAATTTAATCAAACACTTATCACAATAGCAAAACTTACAGATAGGTTTAAAAGTAAGTTTACAGCGCGCCAATAAATTTATCTCTTAATGGATATAATTTTTATAAACTAGCGGGTGTATTGAAACACAAATAAGGTGTGTAAGCATAGTACAGATCAGTACTAAACTGCCCTATAACAGATGCTTTAGTTATAAATAGAGTCTAGAACAGTTTGTATTTACATTAAGTATTAACTGATACATCGCGCTAAGGTAATAAGCGCTTGGCGTATTTGCTCAGTAAGTAAATAGGAACTGTTAATTCGCATACAGTTTTTGTATTTATCATCACTCGCAAACAAGGTTCCAGGCGCAATACTGATATTATGATTATCCAATAGGATTTTGAGTAACTCACCGGTATTTATATCGCCAGGTAAAACAATCCATAAAAAATAACCACCGCTAGGCCGCGTGATCTTAGTTTCTGCAGGGAAGTATTCCTCAATGGCATGCTGCATTTGCTGTTGCCGTGATTCGAGCTTACGCCTTAAACGACGTAAATGAGTATCGTAATTACCATGTAAAACAAATTCAGCAAGTGCTAACTGATTCGGCACTGCGGCAGAAAGTGTTGTCATCAATTGTAATTGTTCGATTTGTTTCGCATAACGACCAGCAACTACCCAACCGACCCTAAAACCAGGGGCTAAACATTTTGAAAATGATGAACAATGTAATACCAACCCTTGTTCATCATACGCTTTAATGGGTTTTGGTTTACAGTCTGAAAAATATAACTCACTGTAAACATCATCCTCAAGTAAAGGGATCTGTTTTTCCGCCAGTACATCGCGAATGGCTAATTTATTTGCTTCAGGCATAGATGCACCCAGCGGATTTTGATATTTGCTCATTAACCAGCAGGCTTTAATATCATGTCGGTTTATTGCCTCTGTTAAGGCCTCTACAGATATTCCCAACTGTGGGTCAGTCGCTATTTCAACGGCTTTAAGTTGAAGCCGTTCTACCGTTTGCAATACACCATAGAAAGCTGGTGACTCAATAGCAACCGTATCACCTGGTTTCGTGACAGCCATAAGGCTCAAACCTAACGACTCCATCGCCCCAGAGGTAATCACGATGTCATCAATAGACACATCAATACCATCACGAATGTAACGTTTCGCAATTGCGCGGCGTAATGCCACGCTTCCAGGCGGAAGCTCTGTTACCGCGCTGTGAGCAGGCATAGTTTTAATGGTTTTTGCGAGTGCTTGACCTAACTGTTTCAATGGAAATAAAGCAGGATCAGGAAAAGCAGAGCCCAAAGGGACAATATCAGGACGTTTACAAGCGGTCAGTACTTCAAAGACATGCTCATTAATTTTGATCGAACGATTGATCATCTGAGGGATGAGTGGCTGTGGTATTGCAAGACGATTAAGATGCGCGGCAACAAAATAACCAGAACGAATCTTGGCATAAATCCAGCCTTCCGACTCTAATAGCTCGTACGCTTTTAAGACCGTCATCGGACTAATTTTTTGAATTTTACTCATCTTACGAATCGAAGGAATACGATCACCAGGTAACCATATTCGTTGTTCAATTTGCAATTGAATTTCAGCCGCTACCGCGTGATAGCGACTTTTTTGTAAAAGCATGAATTATCTATCTACCTAAATCTATCGTTCTGAAACATAGCGAACCACTATAGGCACTAACCTTTACGCATATAATGATGAAACTTCTCAACCCAGGCGAGTAACTTTTCGGGGCTATTATTACGCTTCCAATTACCGGCAACATATTTATTTGCTTCACTCATGGTTGGATACGGGTGAATAGTACCCAACACTTTATTCAGCCCTAATTTATACTTCATTGCGAGTGTATACTCCGCCAACAATTCACCAGCGTGAGTAGCAACGATAGTCACACCAAGAATTTTATCACTATTTTCTGCAGTGATCACTTTAACAAAGCCCTTGGTTTCACCATCCGTAATCGCGCGGTCGAGATCATCAATCTCATATTTTGTCACTTGATAGAGCAGTCCTGCTTGTTTGGCTTCATTTTCATTCATACCGACACGAGCCAATTCAGGGTAAGTATAGGTAACCGCGGGAATAACACGGTAATCAGTGGCAAACTTCTTCACCGAGCCAAACAAGGCATTAACCGCTGCATACCAAGCTTGATGCGCCGCGACATGGGTTAGCTGATATGGTCCAGAAACATCACCCACGGCATATATATTGGGTATCGATGTTTGTTGAAATTCATTAATCTCAATGAGACCACGATCGGTTATTTCTAAATCTAATGCCTCTAAACCAAATCCGCGCGTATTAGCCTGACGACCTAATGCTAAAAATACCTGATCAAACACAACAGAAGCGCCATTCGATAACACCGCACTATATTGACCATCTTCATTCACAAAGTGCTCAACTTTATTACCTAACAATGTAGTGACACCATCAGCTTGCAACTCAGCTTGCACGACAGCAACAGCGTCGCTATCTTCGCGACCCAGTAATTGTTGCGCCATTTCAACTTGCGTAACACTTGAACCCAAACGAGCAAAACTTTGTGCTATTTCACAGCCGATAGGCCCTCCGCCTAATACTAATAAACGACTGGGTTGTTCGGTTAATTGCCAAAGTGTATCCGATGTTAAATAAGGTACATCAACTAATCCTGGAATTGACGGTACAATAGGACGAGCCCCAGTTGCTACAACGATATTTTTTGTTGTTAATATCTGTTCGCCAATCTGTACACGCCAAGGATCAATAACGTGCGCTTCAGCCGTTAGGCACTCGACCCCCATCGCCGAATAACGCGCAATAGAATCATGCGGTTCAATGGTCTTAATCACATTTTGAATACGTCCCATCACACTTTCAAAATTGATGTGTTTAATTTCAGCATCAATACCAAACTCATTCGCACGACCAATTTCGGCAACAGCATGTGCACTACGGATCAATGCTTTAGAAGGTACACATCCGGTATTTAAACAGTCACCCCCCATTCTGTGTTTTTCAACTAAAGTGACTTTTGATTTAACTGCTGCAGCGATATAAGCGCTAACCAAACCACCCGCCCCGGCACCAATAATGATCATATTACGATCGTATGATTTTGGTTTATCCCAACGCGCATAGCGTTTTCGCTGGGTAAACATAGCTAAGCCTCGTTTGGCGACCCAAGGAAATACACCTAAAAGTACCAATGCACTTAATAACGACGGTGAAGCAATACCAGATAAACTATTTATTTCACTTAATTGCGTACCAGCCCAAACATAAACAGCCGTACCAGCTAACATACCCACTTGGCTAACAAGGTAGAAATTACGGGTGCTAATTTTGGTTAAGCCCATCAAGATATTAATTAGAAAGAATGGAAATACCGGGATCAGACGCAGCGAGAATAAATAGAAGTTACCTTCTTTTTCAATACCTTTATTAATCGCATCTAAACGTGCAGCAAACTTCTTTTGCACGTAATCGCGTAATAGATAACGGCTAACTAAAAAAGCCAGCGTTGCACCAATCGAACTAGCAAAAGAGATAAGTAACAATCCATAACCAAAACCGAATAACCCGCCGCCAAGTAACGTCAGTAATACAGCGCCTGGTAATGAGAATCCAGTTATCACCACATAACTAATAAAAAACACTAACATAGCGAATGCTTGATGCTGGCTAATATAATCACCAGAGGTTTGCTGTAACGCTTTTATTTGTTCCAGAGAAGCATATTGGTTCAGATCAAAACCGTACCACAGTGAGAACACTGCAATAATAACGAAAATAATAATTTTTTTACGATGCGATCTTTGGTCACTATCATTAGTAGTCATGTGGTATCTATCCTTGCGCTAATTGATGATTCAATCTTATCGTAAGTTTAATCTTGAATAATCACAAAAGTCTCACGACTACCTGTTCTTTTTATATTCACAGATCAATTCATACGCTTGCTTCAACCACATTAATTGATATTTTAGCGTCAGTCTACCCCAGCCATATTGTTTATATTTACAAGCACTTGTCGCTAACTTAACGCCACATGGATATGTTTTAATCCCGTGAAATTTAGCATCCCATACCAAAGTATGATCTTCGCCAAATGCTAACGTGGTCCGATACCCTCCAATGCTCTGAAAGTGTAGCCAAGCGATGCATAGCCCTTGATCACCAAAAGGTACACCAAGCACATTAGAGCGAAATTTAGCGCCCCATTCATTGATGATAAGTCGTCGCTGACATTTATCAATAAAATACAAATCAAAATAATAGAGGTGGTCAGGGGCCGTTGATAACGCCTGCTGTAACGCATTGACATTAGCGAGGGTTAAACGACTGTCAGCATGCAAAAACCACAAATACTCTCCAGTCGCAAACTCAGCCCCTTTATTTAACTGCGTCGCTCGCCCTTTTTCCGCCTGTAACCAGAACCAGCGTAAATGCGTTAAGTGCATTGGAATTGTCCCCATCCATTCAGGTTGATAGGTCCCCTTAACTGCCACGAAAATAATTTCAGTGCCAGCAGGGATAAACATTAAATCTTCAACAAGCTCCGGTTTTAACGGTTCATCAGGCCCCATCGGAATAATAATACTTATATTCATCATCGCCGTTATCACATCACTATTTTCTTAGTAAAGTAAGTAAGGCTTGTTTATCCGCCGGAATAGAATCTAATGGTGTTAAGACAGCAGATGCTAATGCAGTTCGACAACGACAACCGTTAACTTGTTGTTCTGCAGTTTCTCGCACCTGTAAATATGCGCGTAATAACTGTTTAGCCTGATCTAAACTTTCGCCATACCGAGCAATGACTTGTTCAACACTAACATGTTGCGCAGGATCATCTAGCCAACAATCATAATCAGTAGCAATTCCAATAGTTAAATAGCAAATTTGAGCTTCACGAGCAAGAAAGACCTCGGGCACATTTGTCATCCCCACCAAATCACAACCGATACTTTGCAAAAATAAACTCTCCGCGCGAGTGCCTAACCGCGGACCATCAACACAAGCATATGTTTTATCGGCATGTAAAGTGATGCCCATATCCGATGCAACCTGCTGTAAATCCATCGCGAGTGTCGCACAGCTCGGCTCTGCGGTAGAAACATGAGCAGCAATTCCATCCCCAAAAAATGTTTTCTCTCTTGCACCTTTAATGAAATCAAAATACTGACTCACTAACGACAGTTCGCCTGGCGCAATCAGTTGTTGCAAACTTCCCACCGCTGATAAACCAATAATCTCTGTTGCGCCGAGTTGCTTTAACGCCCATATATTGGCGCGATAATTCACTTCATGAGGTAGCAGAGTATGCGCCTGCCCATGCCGAGCTAAAAAGAGTAATTGTAATTCACCAAACTGCCCCTCAATAATAGCGCTCGATGGCTGCCCATAAGGCGTATTGATCAAGTGCGTATTCATCACCTCTAAGCCCGGAAATTCATATATACCAGTTCCACCTATAATAGCTAACATTTATATCATCCTTAATATTTATAATCTGTTATTCAAAATGTGCAGTGGAAGCCCTTCTACCCATCGCTTTATTTGATCTCTAACTTGTCTAAAATAAAATAACTCTTCTTCTTTATTTTTCGCATTTCGCGCCAAAAAAGGAGGATCAGAAAATTGCTGATGATAAATATTATCAGCAAACTGTACTGGGCAATGACGAGCTGCGTTATCGCAGACAGCATAAATATAATAAAATTCATCAATAGCTAATTCATCGAGGCGCTGTGATAAGTGCGAACTAATATCAACCCCTACTTCTTGCATCACAGTCACTGCATGTCGGTTTAAACCATGTGCTTCAATACCAGCTGAATAAAAATGTACTCCGGAAAGCACTAATGTTTGCGCCCACCCTTCTGCCATTTGGCTTCGACAAGAATTCCCTGTACAGAGAAATAATACTGAAATAGGTTTCATGATGCTCTCTCACTGCAAGAAGACCCATGGGCGAAACAGCTATAGCAACGGTGATGCTTCATACTTATCCGCGGTGTTAAGCTCGCCGTAAGATCTGTCCCCAAATTATATTCAGGATCATCATCGACTAACGTACAAGCGTAAACCCCCATATCGCCATTGGTCTTTACTAACATACGTGAAGAGGCACACATAAACTGACCACGGCTTTGTTCGTCATGATAAGTCGTCATGCATTGCTCGGTAATTTGCGGTACGTCCGCCAATGAACCCGGCGTTAAAAAATCAGGAAAAGCGACAATGTGAAGTTTTGGCGGTAAACCATTTAACGCAAAAAGTTGCCGATATTGCTCATCAACCCATTCACTGTCTTCGTTCTCAGACATATGCCGCGCAACCGAAACCGCAAACCCTAATTGAGTTAAACGTTTCAAATTCGCTAATACCTGCTGAAAATTACCTTCACCACGTTCACTATCATGTTTTTTTTGGTCGTGACTATCAAGACTTAAACGTAACGATATTGGATAGGGATTATTGACTAACAAAGAAAATTGATTAAGCCGCTTTAACAGAGGCTCACTGCCGTTCGTTAAGATAAGACACGGTTTATACTGTGAGGCCAGATCGACAATATCAATAAAATCTTTGGCTAAAAACGGTTCCCCTCCAGTAAAAGAAAATTGTTCAACACCAAGTTTCAGCGCATCGTCGAGATAGGTACTCACATCTGCTAACTTGGGTGATTCTAAGCGTTTACTTGCAGGTGATGACCCCTCTAAACAAAATGAACAAGTCAAGTTACAACGCGTTCCCATATGGAACCATAATTCTTGTAAATCTTTAGCTACAATATAACCACGACTATCACCCGCTGGAGTCTGAGACCAATTTATGCTTTTCGCCATCAACAACACCCTCCGCCAACGGACTCAACGTCTTCAAAAAAAGGCAAAGGCGTTCCACAGTCCGCATAAATACCAAAATGCTGTTCAAAATCACCAATAAACTCAAAGTGATCTTTGAATCGGCTATCCTGCAACATTTTCCATGTATTGCCACACACGGGAAAAACCTTGCCTTTAGGAATATGGTGATGTTTATCGAGTATAAAAGTAACCGGAGAATCAGTAATAGTACCTTGGTATATAACCGCTTGGCCGTAATCTTCACAGTGGCTTTCTAACCTATCGAGTTTAAATAAACGATAAGTAGCAGAATAAAATTTAATATGGCCAATGAGTGCCTCCACCTCAGGGTGCTCAATCGTAATGACTTTATCCTCGACTAATCTCGGGTCTAGAAAACCAGCGGACTTGGCTTTATTAATAAAATCATTCCAATATAGTGCACCACTTAAACACTCACCATAAAGTACCGCATTGTTGACCAGCTTTTGAGGTATACGGCGATCGCTATATACATCAGAAAAATATAATTCACCGCCCGGTTTTAATAATCGATAAACTTCACGAAATACCGCGTCTTTATCCGGGGATAAATTAATAACACAATTAGAAACAATAATATCAAAGCTATTATCTGCTAACCCCAATGTATCGAGCTTCTCGATATAAGCTCGTTTGAATTCCACATTAGCGTGTTGATATCCAAATTTTCGCTGATGATAATCTTGATATTTTTGTGCAATCAGAAGTTGCTCTTCCGTCATATCTACGCCTAAGACATAGCCGGACTCGCCCACAAGCTGCGATAAAATATAACAGTCACGCCCCGAGCCACAACCTAAATCTAAAATACGCTTACCCGCTAATTCACTTGGAATAGTTAATCCACAACCATAATAACGACTAAGAACATCATCATGGATATTTAACAATGCTGATTTAATATGTTCAGGTGGCGCAACGCTCGTACAGCAGGCATTGGTTTGTAAATCATCTGAGTGCTGTAATACTTTTCCATAATAATTCTTCACATTTTCATGCATTAGCAAGGTCCTTTTCTATTTTTATCGCATCAATTGTTTGCCGTAGTTCCTGTCTAGAACGACGGTTATCATCAGCAAGGTCTTGATAGGCAAAATCAAGATCATTTTTATTATCAATGTCATAACTATCGGCAACAAATTTAACTTGTAGTCCATAGTTAATACACAACCGAGTTAGTTCTTGAGAGAATAACCCTGTACTCCAAGGTAACTTAACTAAAGGAGGCCAAACGCTATTCGTTGCCATCACGGTCACCCCACCATCTAGCGCATTACTCAAGACAACATCAGCTGTAGCGAGCAAGGTATTAACATGTAATAAATGAGGAAGATCTAAGCAAGGGGCATCACTGCCAATATAGATACGAGGCGAAAGGCTTAAATCAACTAGCTGTTGATCTATATGCTGCAACCGTTCACCTAAATTACCTTCGGGTTGAGGAAGTACCATCGCAGGTCGAGACAAAAGTGTCTTAGCCCATTCACAATCTTTAGGAGAAGAAGGAGCAAGAATCACCTGCCCTGGCCAATGATTGGCATCATCAATCGCACAAACCAATAGAAGCTGTGCTATAAGCAGCGCTGATTCAGCGCCGATCTCTGAAGCAAGCCTTTGTTTACCTTGATATAATTTCGGTCGTTTTATTAATACAACTAAACTTGCATGGTGAGTGGCGAGCATAAAACCTCAATGTCCCTAAGAAGTTTTAATAGAATAGGAGGTTGGAAGGAGTTATGTATCACAAATTCATCACAATTTATGTTTCAAAGTATCCCTTAGTATTATTGTGAGCAAGATCATCACATAAACACGATAAAAAATAACAGCTACGCATGAACATCCCCCCACGTCGCTGTTATACAAAGCTACTTAAGCAATTAAATAATAAATTGTGGACCTAATCCAAAACTCCACATGACAACAGTGATCCCCATTGAAGCCACAAATAATACCAGCCCAACCGTTAATAAAGATGAGGCATAAATAAAGCCGCGTTCTTCAGTGATATGCATAATAATCGGCACTCCGGTATATAGAGCCCGAACCGAAAATGCAACCCCAACTAATAATGCGAGCATGATCACCCAAGCAATAGGAATCAAAGCAGCGATACCAGTAATAAAAATAGGTGCGGCTGTATATGTCGTTAACTCTAGCGCTTGAGTAAAGCTGGATGATGACCCAAAATTACCCGCCATCCACTGCACAAACAGCGAAAACGTTGCCACAATAGCAATGCTAACAATAACCATACCGACAGCCATTATCCCTGCACTTGAGGAAGATAAATAGGTTGTATCTCCAAAGCCAAGCTTCCAACCTGTCACTGACGCGGTATACCATGCTGAAATGGCTGGTATTAACGCAAAGAAGAACAGACTCACGACTACCGACAATAAAGACTCATGGTGTGTATCAATATCAATCCATTCGTCCTTGGGCTGTACGTATAAACCCCATAAGTGTTTTACTAACATAAGCGAATTCCTTAATGTAAGAGTTTCATCAAATTAAGTATTAGCGAATATATTGAGATTGCCATGTGAATTAAGAACTATTGCACATAATAGTGATCAGGAGGATGAAGTTGATCTTAAGCTATTGAAAGTTTATTGGGGGTGTAATCTATAAATAACGGTATTGATATTGAATTTAAGCACAAAATAAGCCTCTATTCCTAATAAAAAGTTTTCGATTCAGGCTTTCGTTGTTGTTGGCAAAGAGAGAGCGAACGGCTTTCTATAAATCACAACCCGCGATCACCGGCGTGACAGGCCGCTTATCTTTTTATAAAGAGTCTAACCAACTGAACTATCACTCCGCACAATCTATATTTTTTGTATCACTGAATTTCAGGCACAAAAAAAGCCTCTATTCCTAATAAAAAGTTTTCGATTCAGGCTTTCGTTGTTGTTAGCAAAGAGAGAGCGAACGGCTTTCTATAAACCACAACCCGCGATCCCCGGCGTGACAGGCCGCTTATCTTTTTATAAAGAGTCTAACCAACTGAACTATCACTCCGCACAATCGATACGGCACCTCACCACTGAATTTCAGCCACAAAAAAAGCCTGAATCTTTCGATTCAGGCTTTCGTTGTTTGTTGGCGGAGTGGACGGGACTCGAACCCGCGACCCCCGGCGTGACAGGCCGGTATTCTAACCAACTGAACTACCACTCCGCACAATCTGTGCTAATGTTTCCATCAGTCTTAATTTATAGTCTCT
>Ga0209395_1003535_pt1 | contig 19233 bp, 9 predicted proteins | sample GOMGulsemesocosm_3_FD_184635 | JGI IMG/M metagenome (GOLD analysis project Ga0209395, IMG submission 184635) | Methane-oxidizing microbial communities from mesocosms in the Gulf of Mexico - GOM9D Gulf of Mexico (SPAdes) (version 2) | ecosystem: Environmental > Aquatic > Marine > Cold seeps... | reverse complement strand
AAAATGCAGGAAAACTGCCTTGCCCAAATGGCATTTTAGCCCTAACTTCAAAACGACCATATTTAAAATTTACTTTATTTTCGCTAACGATGCGTGCTGAGGTATACGGTAGAACCGCACCTTCTGCTGCGGGTAAAGCGACAAGTTTAAGTGTGCCATCGCTTACAAATGAGTTGCTCGGATCTTCGGTGTAACACTGCTTCTCTTGGTTACCGCCACCGTCACAATTAACTTCATGTGTCCAGTTATTACTGTTGAGTGAGGAGCCTTCAAACTCGTCACTCCAAACCATTTCCCAGTCGGATACCGGTTGTGCAGGATCAACACTATTCGGATTAGTATCAGTTGCTGAGTCGCCTCCACAACCGACAAGTCCTAACGTCACCGATAGCCCTATTATTGCCGCCAAGCCTTGTGTTTTAAATTTAACACTGCTTTTAGTTTTCATATTTTCTCCCCTAGAGATATCAAAATCAGGTATTTATATTCATTCTTATGCTGAATTTTCATTACTTTAGAATGACAAAGTTAACGTGAATATAAATAAAATCGTAAATAAAATATTGTTATTAACTGTTAATCTTTTTAACACAACGATTTACTAATTAGCATTGAAATACGGTCAGACGGGATAGTGAAAAGTTGAAATGGACAAAACGGTGTAATCCTCCATATTTTAATGAGTATTTTATCAAATCCACACTTGGATTTTACTTTTACACCTTATTTAATCTTAGCCTCAAAGTGACTCATTATTCGAATATTTGGGTCGTAATTACCTTAAAACCTACTTACTCCGTTTTATCATCAACTCTCAAATATGACAAATCACATCTCTAAAGGAATGAGACTACAGTATAAGATTATAGCACTAGATTATAATGTATAACTTTATCTACTATTTATGCAGAACACACAACAAACCAAGTAAACAACTAAAAAACAATAGGATACCTGCAACCACCAAATAACAAACGACACGTGTAATTTAATTAACATGTAAAAACTGAAACACTGCTGATGAATAATTCACAAAAAACACTCCTATAGTTCCATTCCAAAATTGACGATATATTCAACAAATCGAAATGCAATAAATAAAATAAAACAAAAACCACTTGAACATGGAATTAAGGACCACTCACCGATTCCTAATTGTTTGTATCCCTTATTAATGTATTTTCACTTTAACCTTTCTAGGGTTGGTTTCAGTTAAGTTTAGCTAGAAATACGATATATAAAAGAAGTTGAAGAGCAAATTTGAGCGTTAAATTAGACCAACAAATACTTTGGTTTAATAAATATTTCAGCATTTAATCAGGCCAAATAACCACTCTACATTTGGTTTGTATTGCAATTTATGAAGACGCTTGAAATAAATTAATAATAAATTAAAAGTTCATCGGGGATATAAATGAATAATCTACACAATAAAAAAAGATTCACAAAAAATATAATCGTCCTAAGTTTAGGCTTAGCTTTGTCTGCATGTGGCAGTGATTCAAGCGATGATAAAATCGTTGAACCTGTCAATTCGGCCCCCACTATTAGCAGCGAAGCGGTTACTACCGTTGAATCAGGTACCGATTATAGCTACTCGTTGGTTGCTACTGATGTCGATGGTGACACTTTAACAATGTCTGCAGCGAATTTACCTGATTGGCTTACTTTTGATAGTGCAACAGCAATTTTATCAGGTACTCCAGCTGATAGTGATGCCGGAGATACGACAGTTACCTTAACGGTAAGTGATGGGACTGAAGACACCATACAATCATTTACGATTTCTGTAGTTGTACCAGCCCCTGTTAATAATGCAGCGGTTATTACCAGTACAGCCATTACTAATGCCAAAGTAGGTGAAGCATACTCTTATACCCTGCTTGCAACTGATGCTGACGATGACGCTATGACAATGTCAACGAGTATTCCTGGCGCACTTTCTTGGTTAACGTTTGATGATGCAACGGGCATATTGTCTGGTACGCCAGCTTCAGGCGATGTAGCTGCTACAGAAATTACACTCACAGTGAATGATGGCACTGATGATACCGTGCAAACATTTACCATTACTGTTGCTGCCGCCGATGAAGTAGTAACTGGTGATGTGATTGCTTTTGAAGGTGCTGCTGAGACCTATGAATTTAATAATTTTGATGGCGGTGAATCAGCCGTTATAGCTAACCCACAAGCAACAGGATTAAATGACAGTGGCCAAGTTGTACAGATGCAAAAATTTGCTGGACAACATTGGGGAGGAAGCACATTAACGTTACCTTCAGCACTTACTTTAACTGCAGAAGATAATAACTTCACCATGAAAGTATGGTCGGAACGTGCAGTACCCGTATTATTTAAACTCGAGGGTATTAATAAAGAAATATCGGTAGATCATACCGGAACTGGTTGGGAAGAACTTAGCTACGACTTTGCCGATGATGTAACAGGTGCCTTAACCGCTATTACTGTAATATTTGATTTAGGGACAATGGGCGACGCTGAAGCAAATGCTGCGGACTGGACCTTCTATTATGACGATATAACAACACCTGAAGCTTCTGAAGTTACTGAAAGTAATTTTGTTGCGGTAGGTACGCCTTATGACTTTGAAGCTGCTGGTTTAGGGAGTGATTTTACTTGGGCAGTATTTGAAAATGAAGATAACCCAGCGGTAGAGTTTGTTGCTAACCCTGCACCATCTTCAGTTAATAACTCAGCAACTGTTGCGATGTTTACCGCTAGAATGGCAGGACAAGCATGGGCGGGAGCAGAAACTACGGCAGCTAATACCCCAGCATTCACTATGGATGCGACGAATAGCATAGTTAAAATTATGGTCTATAAGTCTGTTATTAGTGACGTTGCTTTGAAATTCTCTGTAGGTGCAGCCGCACAACCAGAAATTAAAGTGGCGAATACTAAGATCAATGAATGGGAAGAGCTTACTTTTGACTTTTCTAGTCGCATTGGGTTAGCTGAAACCATTGGCATCAACTCAGTAATAGTTTTCCCTGACTTTATGAGTGATAGAGCTTCAGATACCGTAAACTACTTTGATAACATTACTTTGGGTCACAATCAGTAAATTAACACGGCCCCCAAATTAAATCATAGTAAATATCAATAAGATAAAAAGGACTTGCAATATTTATTGCAAGTCCTTTTTCACCTTATGTTCTACAAATTTTATAGAATAGGCGTAAAAGTTTGATGAATATATCTAATTATTTACCAAAAAGTGAACTAGCTTTTAATATCGGATTTGTACTGATTGTACTGCTACTTAGCAATGTTACATTGAGTTTTATCGCAGAAGCAGAAGAAAAAATAACCACGAGCGCCCCCCTAAAATCTTGGCAACTGGTATGGTCTGATGAATTTGACGGTACAGCGATCAATACAAATAAATGGAGTCATGTGGTCGACTGCAAGGGTGGCGGTAATAATGAGCAGCAATGTTATACAGATCAGAAATCCAATGCATTTGTTGAAGATGGCCTACTCAATATTGTTGCCATCAAAAAAGTCTTATCTCAGAAAAACCACATCAATAGTGAAGAAACTAGTGCAGATACATTGCCTTATACTTCGGCGAAACTGCAAACCATGAATAAAGGCGATTGGAAGTATGGCCGCTTTGAAATACGCGCAAAACTACCTTATGGGCAAGGAACATGGCCCGCGATTTGGATGTTACCAACCGATTATGTCTATGGTGGTTGGGCCGCATCAGGTGAAATAGACATTGTCGAAGCCGCCAATTTAAAAACGCCTTCAGACGCGGATGATGCTATCGATAACGAACTAGAATCACGTATTCATGGCACACTACACTTTGGCGAAAAGTGGCCTAATAACGTTCATTCAGGCACCAGTTACAAGTTTGCTCCAACTAATAATCCTGCTGACACGTTTCATACCTATGCTTTAGAGTGGCAAGAAGATGAAATACGTTGGTACGTCGATGACATTCATTACGCGACACAAAGAAAATCAGGCTGGTATAGTAAGTACCACCTTAACGATCAGTTAGTGATTGGTGATGGCAGTGCCCCTTACAATCAAAATTTTCACCTCATTCTTAACCTAGCTGTTGGTGGTGCTTGGGCGAGTAAAGTTAATAATAAGGGCATTGATAGCAGTATTTTCCCGCAAGTGCTGCAAGTTGATTTTGTTCGGGTATACCAATGTACATTATCAGTAAGTACCGGCAAAGGCTGTGATACAACCGGCGATAACCCTACTTTAGTGGCCGGTCATAAAGTCATTGTCCCGAAAAAGGGACTGGCCCTTGGCCCTATTTATGATTTATATCGCTCAGCTTTGGTTCCAAAGAATTTAAATCAAGCAAACTTAAATCAAGGCTTAGTTTTCAATCATTATAACCCTAACAATTCAGTAAGTTACCGAGAAGATATACTTAACAACAACCAGGTTATAAGCATTAAACAAACAGGTGAGCATGGTAATCTTGCGATACAATACCCAGATCATGCCGATTTAAGCCATTGGTTTAAAGAAGGAGAGTTAGTGTTTGATATAAAACTAATGCAGCAAACAAAGCGCAGTAAATTATTGATAAAAATGGGCAGTGGCTGGCCTCGTGTTAGTGATGTTGAATTATCAGCGTTAAACGTGGGCCAATGGCAGCAAGTTCGTTTGAACATTGCAGAGCTTATCAATAGCGCCAATAGTAACTATGCAGATCCTTTGGCAAAGGCGACAATAAATAATATTTTTAGCTTGTTTGTTATTGAGCCGAAAGGCCCGATGGAGTTGTTAATAAAAAACATTCGTTACGAAATGCCCTAAGCAAAGCATGAATTAAAAAACACTGATTAAAAAGGCTTACTTAGTATTACCTAAGCAAGCCTTTTTTAATTCTGCCTACGAGCAATTGATACTAAGTATTAACACGCACTACGGTTAACCTTCTAGCGCTAATAACAACTAACAATAAAAGCATTAGATAGCTAAATGAGCCGCTGCTACTTTTGTTATTATTTTCATTGTCTGGATCAGACTGAGTTTCTTTAACGCTAAATTGAATACTTTCACTCACTGAAAGCGTAGGGGCACCATTATCATTCACCGTTACATTAATCTTATGAGAAAGACCTTCTACCATTGAAGATGGGTCAAAGCGAATAACGCCTCCATCAATAGTGGGTGAAGGAATAGCGCCCGTTATCACCCAAACATAAGAGAGTATGTCTTCGGTATTTTCATCTGTGCCAGAGGCAATTATTTCAACCATACCATCCGTAATATCAATTGAAGAAACATTCATATTATTTTGCGTTATTGATAAAGAAACTGCCGGGGCAATATTAGCTACCTCTACTGCACAGCCATTTTCGTCAACACTTTCTCCAGCTTGGGTATTGGGACAATTATCACTGTTATTCTCGACACCGTCATTATCATCATCTGCATACACACTTGGGGTATTTTCATTACATCGAACTGCATTGTTTTGATTTGTTGCGCTGCAATGAGCTAAATAATCAACTTCCATGGTTACTTTGTTAAGGCTTGAATCTATGGCTCCGCCTAAATTTCCGCCCATAGCGACATTCAGTAAAACAAACATTGGCTCTTTATATTGCGAACAATTAGACACATCATGCGATGTGACTAAAGTATCGTCCATATAAAAAGAAATGTTATTTTCATCCCATTCAATCGCATAATCATGCCAGTCAAGTACATCACTCGCACCGTTAGGATAAGAAAACCTGACTTCATTACCACACGCACCGCCACCGGTATTAAAAAAATTGGTGATATAAGTATCCGGGCTATTGGCAAACCACTCCCAGACATCAATCTCGCCAGCGCCAGGATTTGGCCAGTGGGAAAAGTCATCATCATTCTTGCGTGGACTTTCTGCAATGCGATTCTCTAACATCCAAAAAGCTGGCCATGTGCCTCCCTCAAGGTTATGAAATCGAATTCTAGATTCTATTCTCCCGTACAAAAATTCTCGTTTATCTTTGCCATTTATTCGACCTGAGGTCCAGCTTCTTGTTTGGTTATTTAACCCAGTACAGTTAACTTGCTGTTTGCGCGCGATTATTTTTAAGGTGCCATCAGAGACGTCGAAATTTTTATTAACTGAATTATCATCATCGGTGTAACACTGTACTTCATTATTGAAGTTAGCATCGATTTGGGCCGTCCAATTTTGCCAATTAACTCCATTGCCAGAAAAAGTATCAATATAGTTAACTTCCCAGCCCGCTATCGCCGGTGTCGTCATTAATAAACTTAATAGGCTAAATGTAAACAAGCGTCTTTTAGTGATAAAGTTCTGCGTTATTATTGATGTAAAATTGCCCTTATAATATTTTTCTTTGTTCATTATTTATCTCTTATTGTCTTTAATCTTCATTAAATTCATTCATATTCCACATATAAACAATCTGCTTTACAACGATTCCAAAAAAGCGAGCAAAGCAGCTTCTTCCGTATCAGAAAGTGCTTCATACTTGACTTTAGATTCTTGTGATTCACCGCCATGCCATAAAATAGCTTCATCTATAGTTCTGGCGCGACCGTCGTGCAAATAACTATGTTCAGGTGTACAAATTTCATTGCCTTGGCCACCAACTGGGTTTACCACACCACCAGTAACACATGCCGACAAACCTATCCCCCAAAGCGGCGTCGTGCGCCATTCAGCACCGTTAGCGTTGCCCTCTCCTAGGTTATCAGCAAGACCTTCCCCCATATCGTGTACCAATAAATCGGTATACGGGTGAATAGTTTGGTTTCTTAATTCACTAAAAGGGTGGTAGATACTGGTTTGTAACGTTTCAATATGACAGTCAGCACAACCTATACTTGAGAATAACGCTTGTCCCTGCTGTACTTGAGGGTCATCGAGCCCACGTTGTGCTCTAACCCCCAATAACGCGATATATTTCACTAAGTTATCTAAATGCTGGTCGCTAAGCTCGGTTTGGTCATTACCACACTCATTCTTTTCTTGTTGAGCCGAACCACAATCAGGCGATGGCAACACCGAAGTCATTACGCCCATATCAGTATTGAACGCTGCGGCTACTTGATGTTTTATACTTGATGTTGCCGCTTTCCAGCCAAAACGACCGAGACGAATATTTTGAGTGTCGGGGTCAACAACATTCTGCGCCTTGCCAGAAATACCAAAAGGGGCAACCTCATCATTGACATCAGCCATAGCTAAAATAGTTTCTTCTGGAATAGCTTCTAACAACCCTAGCCCTACGAGCTGTGGTGCAATACGTGCCGAGAATTTTTCTGGCGATCCAGTTGAAAACTTATAATTAGGGGTACGCAGACCATTTAACTCAGTCCATGACTCGATAGCGACCGTGCCTTCGCTTTGTACATTACCGGTATTTGAAGGTTGTAAAACAGAACCACGTTGCGCATCGGGATTACCATTAGCATCCGCTATTTTAAATACCCACTTGTCCAACGGTTCACCTATAGGCGCAGGAGCAGCGCGTCCGTTACGCTCGTGACAACTTGCACAACTTTGATTAACGAAATGTGTACCTGACATACCTGCCATTTCGGTAAAAACACCATTTGCAGGATCTTCATCGTGTTTGCCATCAACAAAAGAGGTATGGTGAATACGACGACCCAAGACAAATGCTTGACCATTTAAACTAGATAGATTAGTCGCCATTTGCATAAAGTGATCGTTAGGCTCATTTGTATACTGATATGGAAGTGTCGTGTTACCGCCCAACCAACCAGCTTTAGCGATGGGATGAGAGTTCTCACGCTCTGATGATTTATCGTCGAAATTACCAAGCGTTTTCCAAGGAACCATACCGCCTTTACCCACCTGATAAAGATAAGTTGTACCATAATAATTTGATCGCCCTTCTGGAACACCTAATAAAAACTGGCTAACTTCAATTTCCATGTGCTGACCAATACTGAGGGTTTCTGAACTACCATTTAGCCCACGAAATTCATTTATCGTTAGAGAATATTTATATTGATCACCCGTCGTGCTGATTTGAACAAGGTCGTCATCATAACTTCCGTGACCAACCGTCACTACATTAGGTTCATAATTACCATGATATTGAGCAACAGTGTTCATTCCAGAATACCAGGCCCTAAATTCTAAGGCTTCTAGCTGCCACTCGCTTACCCATTCAATCAAAATAGATGAACCGCCTTTAGCAACATAATCGGTGAATTTGTAGCGTGCCGTTCTATGGGTCCAATAATGAGAAAGGTAATGATCGTATTGTTGAAATTGATCTTCTTTCGCATGGCGATCTCGCCCTCTGTCTGCAAATTTGGTGATCACCGCGTCATTAGTTTCGTAGATTAAGGCATGCTCTTGCGCAGTATTCGAAGTGTACAACGGTACAACATCACCAAATAAACCATAGGGTTGAACATCCCATCCTCCGATTTTACTGCCTTCAGTCGTGCCCATAGCTGTATCGCCGATAAAAAAGTATAAAGGTTTACCCTCATAAGCTGCTTGGCTTGTACCATCATTACGGCTAATCACAGATAAATTTGGCACACCAGAAGCGACGCCATCAGTAATTAAAAGTGGCGGCCAATTAATTGCACAGCCATCGTTACAGTTACTGCCCTCAGAGCCAATGTCATTATCAAAGGTATATAAGCTGAAACCTGGTTTTTCGCTATCTTTACCACCAACAAGCATGTCGTTATTAAAAGCAACTTCGATTAACTGCTCTATTGCTTCACAACCAAAAAAATCTACATAGGTGCCTAATGGAGTATCGGGGCAATTATCAAGGTTATTAAAGACACCATCGCTATCCGAATCTGAACAACCGACATCATTAATTTCAGCATGGACTGGAGTGTCCAAGCACAAGTCTAAATCGTTGCCAATACCATCTAAATCATCGTCAATAACGGCTGATATTTGTAGCCAATTAATATTGAATGAACCAGAGTTAACCGTTAAGCGTAAGGTGAAAGTGCCAGCTGGTGTTAAAAATGAATTAACCGTATGGGTTTCAAAATTCTGCCACCCTCCCGTACTAGCAACACTATCGCTGCCAATAGTCTTGTCATTTATCGACAGCGTATAATTGCCACCGCCGGATTCTGAAGCCACGCGTGTGCTAATAGCAAAAGTGCCCGCGTTTAGCGTTACTGAATATTCTAACCATTCAGTTGCTTGGGTATAACCGATATTGTAACCACCACCGACATCAGTGGTGACTTCAATATCAACTTGATCATTTCGGTAGCTTGCACCGCCTTCGTTGTTTGCAGTCGTATCAAAATAGCTGACGTAGTCTTCTGCTTGAAAAACGATATCGACAACTTCTGTAATTATCACACACCCAGAATTATCAACAGTTGTATTCTCTGGCGTGTTAGGGCAAATATCATCAGCATCCCTAATGCCATCACCGTCACTATCTGTAACAACAATAACAATTATTTCACACCCCTTCGCATCAACAACGGTATTTGCCAATGTGTTAGGACAAGCATCCGCTTTATCTAAAACACCATCATTGTCTTTGTCTAAGGTGACATCCACTTGCTCTGTTGATGTTGACCCACCGCAGCTCATTAATAAGCTGAGAAGTATAAGTAAAGTCATTTTTTTTGAATAAGCAGTTAAAACATCTATGATGTTATTGAAATTGCTGAAATTTATTTTTGTTATATCCATAATTTTTAATGCTTCTTTTTAAACGTTAACTTTTGCTAATTGATAAGAACGAGTTTTCTAGCAGAGAAATGAACGGTATATCCAAAAATTTTTGGGTATACCGTTTATAAATGCTTTACGCTGGAGTTTCTATTTGGGCGTTTTCATCTGATGAACTTTCATTTTCTACAGCCATTTTTCCACGACGCTTCTCAAGCTTCATACGAACGTCATAGGCCATCTTTTCTGTAATGGGATATGTAGCAACCATCCAAATAGCAATTATCGAACAAATCACGGGTACTAAAACATCAGCTAAGCGCATATAAAAGAGTGTATCTGCTGATTGTTCCCCGCCAAGTGCAACATCAAAACCAGTCGCGTGAAGCAAAAAACCACCCGCAGCCATCGCAGCGGCTAAGCCTAATTTAACAACCCACCAATAAATTGAACCGAACATGCCTTCACGTCGTTCACCAGTTTCCAATTCATCAAGGTCGCATACATCAGCAACCATAGACCCCATCAAGGTGAATAAACCACCTAAACCAAAAGAGAAGAACATCGGTGGAATAATCACAAGCATTGGATTGTCTGGTGTAAAACAGATCCATTTTAGCGCATACCCAAAGATGGAAATCGCGATTGTGATGAAAAATGCTTTTCGCTTACCAAGCCAGCTCGATAATTTAGTCACAATAAAAATGGCACATGATGTCGAAATAAATGACACCGTGCCTGCCCAACCTACATACTCAGCACCTAGTGACTGATCGCCACCAAATACGTAATAAATAATGACATAACTTTGGAACGCTGAAACCATCATGAAGCCGTTGAAGACTAAAAATGTTGCACCACACAAACTAAGAAACGGCTTAAACTTAAGGGTGATTAAAAATCCTTTGAAGAAGTCAACAACGGCACTTTTCAAACTTCTAGGTTTTACAGGAGGGGCCACGGGATCAATAACCGTTTTTGCAGTGACTATTGGAGTAAAGCGTTCCGTAAGAAATATTGCCGGTAACATACCCACGATAATAGTAAACAAACCAATAATAACCGCCAACCAACTAGCACCTTCAATCATATCGCTAAAGAGCGCTTCATTTTGCATAAACAATAAGAACCAAGGGGCAAATAACCAAGCAAATTGCCCCATAAAGTTCTGAACCGCCATGATACTAGTGCGTTCATGATAATCTGGTGTTAACTCATAACCTAAAGCAACCCAAGGTGTAGCAAAAATAGTGTAAGCCAGGTAAAAAATGACAGATCCAATTAAAAAGAACCAAAAGTAAAACTCTTCACTCTGGCCTCTGGGTAATTGCCACAACAGAGCAAAAGTAATGCCCGCAACAATAGCCCCCCAAAATATGTAGGGTCTACGTCTACCCCACTTTGATCTAGTGTGGTCAGAAATATAGCCCATTAGCGGGTCAGTAAAAGCATCAACTAAGCGAGGTAATGCACCTAACAATCCCACTAAAGCAGGATTCATACCCAATCCTAAATTAAGCACTATAGTCATCGTGCCAATGGCTGCACCGAGTAAGTTATTAACGAATGCACCGAAGCCATAAATAATTTTTCTTATCGTGGAAATTTTATCTTCAGTCGCTGTTTCATATATTTCTTGCGTGCTCATAAAGCATTATTCCGTCAAATTGGTTATTGAATGAAGAGCATTATTATTGACAAGAATAAGCTGATACATTCAATTTAAAAGGATCTTTCTGACACTATATAAATGTAAATTTTAAACAATATTAAAACGATGAAAAGGTCGTTATATGGCGATGAAATGGTCACAGTCAAAATTTAGTCTTATATCAAACCCTGACCTCAATTGACTAAATATCACCTCACTGTACGTCTTTCATTGAGAAGGAATGAAAATAATCCAGATGATCTCTTAAAAAGTCCACTCTACCGTATTTTAGTTGTATCCATTTACAGTCGTAATAACCTATTAATATAAGCACTTTATAATGTGCTACTACATCGTTCATTTAGGCTTTCAAGTTCAAAGTATTCTGTATCATTTAAGGGGCGTTAATGCCGGTAAAAAATGTTCAACCGCTTAATTCCGCACAGAATTGCGATAAAGCACTTCTCGTTTCTTCTTTGTTATCTAAAATGACTTTGCAAGAAAAAATTGGCCAGATGAGTCAGTTTAATAATGATGCAATAAAGTTAGCAACATCCATAAAAAATGGTTGTGTCGGCTCAGTGATCAATGAAGTAGATCGAGATACTATTAACGAACTTCAACGTATTGCCACACAAGAAAGTAGGTTAGGAATACCGTTATTAATCGGCCGAGATGTCATTCACGGCTTTAATACCATATTCCCTATCCCCCTTGGACAAGCAGCATCTTGGTCTACTGAAGTTGTAGAAACCTGTGCAACTATAGCCGCAATAGAAGCAGCCAATAATGGGGTAAATTGGACTTTTGCTCCGATGATAGACATTAGCCGAGATCCTCGCTGGGGACGTATTGCTGAAAGCCTTGGTGAGGATCCGTACTTATGCTCAGCATTAGGCTGTGCGATGGTAAAAGGTTTTCAAGGAGAAAAACTCTCTGATAACACTTCAATAGCTGCTTGTGCTAAGCATTTTGCAGGTTATGGAGCTAGTGAAAGCGGCCGTGATTACAATACAACAAACATACCAGAAAATGAGCTGAGAAATGTTTATCTCCCCCCCTTCAAAGCCCTTGCCGACGCTGGAGTTTCAACTTTCATGGCTTCATTTAGCGATCTCAATGGCGTTCCCGTTACAGGAAACTCTTGGCTACTCAGTGATATATTACGTGAAGAATGGCAATACACGGGTATGGTAGTCAGTGACTGGGAATCTATACCGCAATTAATTACCCATGGTTTTTGCATAGATAGGGAGTCGGCAGCATTTGAAGCTTGCCGAGCAGGTATTGATATGGAAATGGCCAGTAATACCTACGCGGTAAACTTACCTTCGCTTATTAAAAATGAGCAGGTTAACCCTGACCAACTTGATATGATGGTTACTCGTATACTAAATTTAAAATTTGACTTGGGACTTTTTGAAACATCTTATACAGAGTCGACTTCCACTTTAGAACGTTTAAATAGCTTTCATTTAGATGCTGCAAAAAAGGCGGCAACCAAAAGTTGTGTGTTACTTAAAAATAACAAAAAAATATTACCATTATCCAAAACGCAAATAACTTCATTAGCGGTAATTGGACCACTCGCCGACGATGGTTATGAACAATTAGGTACTTGGGTCTTTGATGCAAAACCTAACCAAAGCATTACTTGTTTAAATGCGATAAAAGATTATGTTGGAGACTCAGTAGAGGTAAAGTTTTCCAAAGGATTAACAACATCTAGAAGTAATAATCAAGCGGGTTTTCCCGAAGCAACTCAACTGGCGGCTTCAGCTGATATTGCGGTGTTGATTTTAGGTGAAGAAGCTATTTTATCAGGTGAAGCCCATTGTCGTTCAAATATAAATTTGCCTGGCTGCCAAGAACAATTAATTAACGCTGTTCATCAAACAGGCACTCCTATTGTATTGGTTATTATGGCAGGAAGGCCCATTACTTTAGAAAAAATACTATCTAAAGTAGATGCTGTGCTTTTCGCATGGCATCCAGGAACAATGGGAGGTCCGGCAATTACTGAATTATTATTTGGGGAAGAGTGCCCTTCGGGGAAATTACCCGTCACCTTTCCAAGAACAGTTGGTCAAATCCCACTTTACTATAGCCAAAAAAATACAGGTAGGCCGCCTTCTGATGCAACGTTTGTCGATATAAGTGACATAAAAGTAAGAGCAGCGCAAACATCATTAGGCATGACGAGCACCCATTTAGATACTCATTTTTCGCCCTTGTTCCCTTTTGGCTTTGGCCTTTCCTATACGAAATTTGAATATAAAGATATTCACATTAATCGCCGAGTAATCACTATGGGCGACAGACTTAAAATAACAGCCATTATCTGTAACATTGGCCATTATGATGCGGAAGAAGTGGTTCAACTTTATATCAGAGATTTAATTGGCAGTGTCACTCGTCCTGTAAAAGAATTAAAAGGCTTTCAACGAATTTATATACCAGCGGGCCAAAGCCAACAAGTTGTTTTTGAAATCCATACAGACGAACTAGCTTTTTACAATCGACAGATGAAGCTTAAAACAGAGCCAGGTTTATTTAACGCTTGGATAGGTAGTAACTCTAATACTAAACTCAAAACAGAATTTGAGATTGTTTTGAGACAAGATGAACTTTTAACTTAACACTTAAAAACAGCATACTCAAAATCATTTAATCATATCGAGATAATTAGAAAATATGCATCCGTTACTTAGTCAGCCATCAATTAAAAAACAAGTAAATGAGCTAATGTCTAAAATGACATTAGCACAAAAAATTGGCCAAATGACCCAAGCTGAACGACTAAACTGTACACCTCAAGATGTAAAAAAATATCATTTGGGCTCAGTAATGAGCGGAGCAGGTTCAGTTCCCGAAAACAATGACCTTGAAAGCTGGCTCAAAACAACGGATAGCTATTGGCAAGCATCAATGTTTAAAGATGAGCTTCATTTAGCCATTCCGTTGCTTTATGGCGTTGATGCAATACATGGTCATAACAACCTTAAAGGGGCAACAATTTTCCCGCACAATATCGGCTTAGGCGCAACGAATGCTCCTGATTTAATTAAAGATATCGCTACAATAACTCGAAAAGAAGTTCTCGCTTCTGGGGTGGATTGGGTTTTTGCTCCTAACCTCGCTGTTGCACAAAACAATCAATGGGGCCGTTATTATGAAAGCTACTCTCAAGATTCTGAATTAGTTAGTAAGTATGCCGATAAAATCATCGATGGATTGCAAGGTAACCTACAAGGTGAAGGGGTCATAGCTTGCGTTAAGCATTGGGTCGGAGATGGCGCTACGGCTCATGGCATTGATCAAGGTGATGCAGATATTTCTTGGCAAGAACTCAATAAAACTCATATTAGCCCTTATATAAGCGCGTTAAAATCTGGTGCTATGACAGTTATGGCGTCATTTAATAGCTGGCAAGGTAATAAATGTCATGGTCATCAATATCTGTTAACTGATGTATTAAAAAAACAACTAAACTTTTCAGGCTTCATCGTTTCAGACATGAATGGTATTGATTACCTCTGTGATGATTTTTACCTGTCGATTGCCCAAGCAGTAAATGCTGGTATAGATATGTTTATGCTTCCTGAAAACTGGCAGCAATTTATAAAGCACCTCCTCAATCACGTAGAGTTAGGCACCGTTTCCATTTCAAGAATAAATGATGCTGTTAGTCGAATACTAGCGGTTAAGTTTGCCAGTGGTTTGTTTGAAGCGCCCTGCCCAAGTCAACGAACGTGTGCAAATCATGGTAGTTTTGGCTCTATAGATCATAGAGATACTGCTCGAGAAGCGGTAAGAAAATCACTTGTACTGTTAAAAAACCAAAAAAACACTCTACCTTTAAAAAAATACGCTCGCATTTTAGTCACTGGAAAAAATGCTGATAATATTGGTCATCAATGTGGTGGGTTTACCATCGATTGGCAGGGAGTGTCAGGTAACGATGGATTTCAAGGAGCAACGTCTATTTGGCAAGGCATAAAAGAGGTTGCCCCCAATGCCATATTAAATAGTAAAAATGATGTTTCAGCTATATCAGCCAAAGATTATGACATAGCCGTAGTTGTTGTGGGTGAGCACCCTTATGCAGAAGGATTTGGTGACATTAGAAATAATGACAACCTCATTATAGAAGCCGGTTCACAAATAAATGGCCAAATCAATATTTCAGAGCCCTATGGCAGCTCACTAGAGTTAAATAAATTACACCCAGGTGATTATCTGCTAATTAAAGAAGTTAGCGATAAAGGCATACCTGTCGTCGTTATCTTGATCTCTGGCAGAACATTAATTATCAATTGTGAACTAGAGAAATCAGCTGCTTTTATCGCTGCTTGGTTACCTGGTTCAGAAGGTCAAGGTATCAGTGATGTTCTTTTTGGCGGCTTTGACTTTCAAGGAAAGCTATCTTTTTCCTGGCCTAACAAGTGCTCTACAGAAAAAGTGACAAAGATGAAAGAACACTTATTCCCCCTTGGATTTGGGTTGCATTACTAAAGGAGGCAATGGAGGAGCTTTTTTTACCTTAGCGATATGAGTTAACGTTTAAACCAAAGAAGAGCGATCTTCATCAGCTAGCTTTTATTGCATAATTTCGTTAATCAGTACGAGCCAACATTTTGATTCACTACTGCATAGTGATACACCCTATGATATTGGGATGGCTACTCAAAAAGCATTGTTGAGAGTGTATTTCCTCTGATTCTCAATGCCTTTAAACTATTATTTTTCATACTATTAGAGGGATTATGTCTTTAATAAAATGTCAGCTGTGCCGACATAACTGACATTCAGCTGGTAGAATATGTATAACTGATTTACTCGAATCATTTATGTGTATTTTTTTAAAATTTATCTAACAGGGGGATGCATATCAATATATGCTAGGAGGGAATTCTAGTCGCATAATCTGTTAATGTTTTTCAAATAAAATGTAGCCGCTTATTTGTTAGTCTTTTACTATTAAAGTGTACTCTTTCCATTTTTTTCCTTTCTTTAAATAATGCAGGGTAAGCTGTATTAGGTAGGTTATATGTTTACTCAAGAAATAACTTTATTACCCGTTAACATTTTACAGATGATCTTTGCATTTCTCGCAGGCTTTAGTGCTTTATTGATCTGTAATCTTGAGCGTTTTCGTGGTTTTACTTTTCTCTTTTTGTACTATTCGGCGCTAATGTTACTGAATTTTATAGAAGAGATGAGAACAACTGATACAACTTACTTAATAACCCCAGTATTTACATTGTTAAAAGGGCCAATCATCTATTTCATGATAAGGACATTAATTAACGAAAGGCCAATGAGCACCAATTGGCAGTTAATGCATTTCATACCAGTATTGATTGCTATACCAATGACACATTTTGTTCAAGAAATTGTATTTTTTGCGTCGTTTAGTCAAATTATTTACTTAACTTTCTCTCTCAGGTTGCTTCGTCGTTATCACTCTGCGTCAATGGCTGTTTGTTCCGATGCTCATGCAATGAAATTGAATTGGATTGGAAAAGTGCTCATTATTCTAATGCTTTTTGCTGTTGTCGACCTAACGCGGCTAAATTTTCAAACATATAATTCTCAGTATATTAAAGCTATTTGGTATTTTATTGATGTATTAATTGCATTTGGAATCACCTGTTATTTAATCTTTAATGTTATTCGAAAACCGTTATTGTTTAACGATATGGTTTCATATGAAGACTTAACCACTCACTCGAAATTGGATAGTAAAGAACCAGAATTTGATCTCGCAAATAACATTTATCAAAGTATTGAACAAACAGTAACGACAAGAGAATTATACAAACAACCAAAGCTGTCTGTGATAAACGTTGCAAACGAGACGGGATATAAAGTTAAAGATATTTCCTGGTCTATTAACTTAGTGGGGGGTCATAACTTTTGTGCGTTCATTAATAAATTACGGATTATTGCAGTGAAACGAGAAATTTTGCAGAGCCACATCAATAAAAAAACTATGTTAGAAATTGCTTTCGAGTCTGGATTTAACTCCAAATCAGTTTTTTATACTGCTTTTAAGTCAGAAGAAGGTATGACTCCGACTCAATTTATGAATTCAAATAGTCGACACTAATTTTTCACTCTGATTGTGTCCTATATTAGGATATAGGACGACATCCAATAAAAAAAGCATCATATTCAGCCATGCATCGTATGGTTATTATGCTTTCTTCTTTGTTTATTAAAATGGCAAGTGGACAGTCATGAACAGCCAAACATTTTTACAACAAAAACAAAGTCATGAAGGACCTTAACATGAAGTTTAGCTGCTCAGTTTTATTAACATATGTATTTTTATTATTTTCATTCACCAGCAATGCTGATAATTACACTGTTTCCATTGATGAAAAACAATCACGATTGGCCAAAGTTATCGCAACGATAAAACCTAATGGTAAAGTCATATCAATGAATGAACAAAATGTTCATGGACTTAAAGGAGGGTGGGCAGGGTTTGTTGAAAATTTAACCGCATTTGACTTAAGTGGCCAACGATATCAAATTGCGAAAAAAGCTAACAGTAGTTGGGAGCTACAGGATTATCAAGGTGGTTATGTTACCTTGTCATATAATGTAAGGCTTGGTCATGACGTTGTAGTCCCAAAAATAAAATTTGGCGACAATGGCGCAGCTTATGCGACCGATGATGGAGTTATGTGGGCTGGGCGTGCGTTATTCATTTCAGGCATTCCAGCTATAGATGTTACGGTAAATTTCAATCTTCCAGAGAGTTGGGCAGTTACAACCCCTTGGGAAGAATCTAAAAATAATAAATTTCTATTTATAACTGATGGTACAAAAGACTTATTAAATTCCGCATTTTTTGCAGGAACTCATCGAAGTGAAAGCTTAACAACCGGAAATGTAAGTCTAAGAATGGCATTTTCGGGTGAATATACTTTAAAGATACGTAAAGATATTACTACCAAAGTAAGCAGATACTTTACATATTATGGAGAGCGATATGCTTCACCCCTCAAGTCTAAAATGGTATTGATTGTCTCTGATAGAAATGATGATGGAGGAGAGGTCATGGGGAAAGCGATTTCTATTTCAGTTGGCCCCTCTTCAAAAAAGCAAATGGATAAAAAGCCAGGAATGCCGAAAGGAATTGCACGTTTAATTGCACATGAACTCTTCCATGGTATTGCGTTCAATCTACTTGAAGTTGATGACTCTGGGGGAAATGCACCACTATATGAGTGGTTTAATGAAGGCTTTGGCGCCGAATATGCCTCTCAAATAGCTTTATTAAGAACCGGCTTAAAGAATGAATCCGAATTTCTTGAGGGGATAGTCTATCGAATGAATGAATATATTGCAGAAACTGACGGTACACTTACTCTTATTACAGCAGGTGCCGACAAGGCGGATAAATCTACTACAGTTTATTGGGGCGGCCTCATGGCAGCAATGAGTTTAGATTTCTTAATTCGTGAGCAAACTAATGGTGAGAGCAATTTAGATGAGCTATGGCGTTTTTTACTCAAAAAGTACCCCAAAGGTGGTAAAGCAATGACTTTAAATTCTATTTACCAATCTACTCATGAAATGTATGGAAAATCTATATCCTCAGCACTTAAAGAATATTCTAATACGGCAAAAATTATTCCGTTTTATGAAAATGCGAAGTTGATGGGTCTAGAATATGATGGTGAAACTTTATCAAGATCACCCCGTGCAACGAAAAGACAAAAGGAACTTTGGCAACAGTTTCTAGGACTCTAATAGTTTGTAAGTTGCGTACATCAAGCATAAAAGAGCGTAATTAACATATCAGCTACAGTGGTTCTAAATCAGAGAATATTTTGAAGATTGACCGTTGATAACGCCAGCATTAGGCTCACCAATGTCATTAACTTAAGAAGTTAACCGCACA
>Ga0209395_1003534_pt1 | contig 19234 bp, 19 predicted proteins | sample GOMGulsemesocosm_3_FD_184635 | JGI IMG/M metagenome (GOLD analysis project Ga0209395, IMG submission 184635) | Methane-oxidizing microbial communities from mesocosms in the Gulf of Mexico - GOM9D Gulf of Mexico (SPAdes) (version 2) | ecosystem: Environmental > Aquatic > Marine > Cold seeps... | reverse complement strand
ATGTCATATTTATTTACTTCTGAATCTGTTTCAGAAGGACACCCAGATAAAGTAGCTGATCAAATTTCAGATGCATTAATAGATAATTTTTTAGCTTTTGACGCTGACTCTAAAGTTGCTTGTGAAACACTAGTAACAACAGGTCAAGTAGTTTTAGCTGGAGAAGTAAAGTCAAAAACATATTTAGACGTTCAGAAAATTGCACGTGATGTCATTAACAAAATCGGATATACAAAAAGTGAGTATATGTTTGATGGAAGTTCTTGTGGAGTATTCTCTGCAATTCATGAACAATCACCAGATATTAACCAAGGTGTTGATAAAGCAAATAAAGAAGAACAAGGAGCTGGAGATCAAGGAATGATGTTTGGGTACGCAACTGATGAAACTGAGAATTACATGCCGTTAGCATTAGAATTATCGCATCGTTTGCTAATAGAACTAGCAGCATTAAGACGCGAAAACAAAGACATAACATACTTACGACCAGATGCTAAATCTCAAGTTACAATTGAGTATTCTGATGATAACATCCCACAAAGAATTGATGCTATTGTGGTATCTACACAGCACGACGATTTTGATGAAAGTGAAACGGTAATGTTGGATAAAATTAAAGCCGATATCGTAAACATCTTAATTCCAAGAGTAATTGCAAAATTACCCGAAAATATTCAAGCATTATTTACAGATAAAATCACCTATCACATCAATCCAACAGGAACATTTGTTATTGGAGGACCACATGGAGATACTGGATTGACAGGACGTAAAATTATTGTTGATACTTATGGTGGAAAAGGAGCTCACGGAGGTGGAGCTTTTTCTGGGAAAGACCCGTCTAAAGTAGACAGATCTGGGGCCTATGCCACCAGACATATTGCTAAAAACTTAGTTGCTGCGGGTGTTTGTAAAGAAGTATTGGTACAAGTTTCTTATGCAATTGGTGTTGCAAAACCTACGAGTATCAATGTAGAAACATACGGAACATCTACCTTAAATTTAACTGATGGAGAAATCAGTAAAATTGTAGAAACTATTTTTGACATGAGACCTTACTTTATTGAGCAGCGTTTAAAATTAAGAACACCTATTTATTCTGAAACAGCTGCATATGGTCATATGGGAAGAACTTCAGAAGTAAAAACGGTCACCTTCTCTAACCCAATGGGAGAAACTGTTTCAAGAGAAGTTGAGACATTTACTTGGGAAAAATTAGACTATGTTGATACCGTTAGAGAAGCATTTGGTTTCTAAAACTTTTTATGATACTATATATCAAAGCCTCAAACAAATTTGTTTGAGGCTTTTTCTTTTACTAATTTGGACCTATGAGAAAACGGTATTATTTTTTATTATTTTTAACCACTTTACTTGTCTATACCAATTGCAAAAACACTTCGCATACAAGTCCCAAAAACACCCCTAAAGGAATGGTTTGGATTCCCGGAGGCACTTTTTTACAAGGAGCAGTTTCGCAGGACTACGTTGCAATGATGCATGAAAAACCACAACACAAAGTAACCGTTGACGGCTTTTATATGGACATCACAGAAGTAACCAATCTGCAGTTTAAAAATTTTATAGACGCTACAAAATATATCACTGTTGCAGAAAGAGAAGTAGATTGGAATGAATTAAAAAAACAAGTACCAGCTGGAACGAAAAAACCACACGACTCTTTATTAAAACCAGGTTCATTGGTCTTTAAAAAAACTAAAAACTCAATACCAAATTTATATGATTTTTCGCAATGGTGGAAATGGGAAATTGGGGCTAACTGGAAACATCCGAAAGGAAAGAATAGTTCTATTATAGGAAAAGAAAACTATCCTGTTGTGCATATTACTTATGCAGATGCATTGGCCTATTGTAAATGGGCAAATAGACGTTTACCAACTGAGGCTGAATGGGAGTTTGCTGCTAGAGGGTCTCAAAAAAACTCCACCTACTTTTGGGGAAATGATGAAGATTTACTTTCAAAAAATGCCAATAGCTGGGAAGGAGAATTCCCTGTTACAAATACAAAAAAAGATGGTTTTGAAGGGCTCGCCCCAGTAAAATCATTTGCTCCAAATTCTATAGGATTGTATGATATGGCTGGTAATGTTTGGGAGCTTACGTCTGATTGGTACAATACCAACTATTATAATGAAATAGATCAGCAAGAATTACATCTTAACAATCCAACAGGAGCAACGATTGCCTACAGCCCTACCAATCCGTATTTACAAGAAAAGATTATTAAAGGGGGCTCCTTCTTATGCAATGCAAGCTATTGTGCTAGTTATAGAATATCTGCTAGAATGGGAACGAGTACAGATTCTTCCTTAGAACATGTTGGTTTTAGAACGGTCGCCACGCTAAAAATGATTCAATGAAAAAATTACTCTGCATTGTTTTTGGTATATCCATTACTGTTTCATGTGTCAAAAACAGTTCAGAAGGTGCCTTAGAAAAAGTACTTTTTGCCTTTGAAAATCATTTAATAAAACAGCGTGTATTAGAAAACAACCAAGGCATCAGCTATATAAAACTATTACAAGAGATCTCTGAAAGAAATGATGTCAACTACCCCTATACATACTCGTTTATTGATTCGATTGAAAATCGACAACACATTGACATTACGAGATATTTAAACGATTTGGGATTAGACAACGCAAATGATTTTGAAAAATTAATGCATAGTAATACGGAAGAAATGGATTTACACCCAGGAATGGTTGCTAAAAAATTCTTATCAATTACAAAAGCGTCCGACTTTGAAAATACGTATTTTAAACTACAGTTTTTATTGTTTTTTGATCTTGCGAATATTTCTCTCGACTAATAGCCATATTTTCCTTCTTCAATTTTCTAACATTTTTCATTCTAGCCCAGGCATCTTTATGTCTTTTTTTGTATATCCAAAGTGTTCCTAAATCCAATAAAAAATACACCAAACTTATTCCGCTTGGAGGATTTGCACTTTTCAAAAAAGGAATAACATCCCAAGCAGTTTCTGGCCAATACCAACAACCATAGGTTGTACCAACAATTTCTAAAAAAGCAACGACTACATACATACTCAAATAAAACAAGCGTTCTCTTGGCTTATTTCTCAAAACAAACAGCACCATCATAGACATTACAAAACCGAAGACATCTGCTGCAAAAATCAAAAATAAGGTCGCATATATTACGATGAAAAACATAAATATCCATTCCAATAATTTTCGATTCGCTTTTACAATTCCTTCTTTACAAAAATAGATTGCCGCCATCAGTACTATGGCATGCCCTGGCGGTACATAGTGGGGTACATTCCCTAAGGAATAAGTATACATCCCTAAACCTATAGAAAACAAATACTCGCCCACAAAACCAATAATAACAGCATATATCATTTGTTTTCGCATTCGAGTCCCTGACTTATAATACAAAGCCCCAAAGCCAACTAACATAACTAATGTTGCAATATGTTGTGCATGCGGTATGCGCGCATGCATGTATGAACTATCTATAAACAGCGTAAAAACAATAAAAAGAAATAGAGTTCCTATTGTTTTTAAAAAAGAAGAAAATAAGAGGCTTGCATTTTTAATTTTCATGAAGCGAAAGTACATACTATTTCTAATAAAAAAAAGCGAATATCTCTATCCGCTTTCCAATCTAAATTCAAACAAATTTATAAGTTATACTTTATGCTTAACACTGTAAATCTTGGTTGTATAACATACGAAGAAGTACTTGTGTAAATAGCGTTTGTATTGTCTCTATTTATAGAAGTTGTATTTAACGCATTGGTCATTTCTAACGAATATTCCCACTTGCTATTTTTCTTTTGATAGGTTAAGTCTAAATCTAAAAAGCTATAATTATTTAATGTTTGTGTTTCATTTTTATAGTTGTTATAGGTATACCTAGAGGTAAACGTAAAATTCTTTAAGAATAAAACATCCAAATTCAAATACGGACTGTGCGTAGTAAACTTACTCGTAATTCCTCCTTGATTATAATCGTTAATTGTTACGTTATACCCAAAATCAAAATTAGGAGCAGTTCTAAAATTAGAACTTATTCCGGTTCTTAATGATTTTGTATATGATCTAGATTCTCTATCTGATCTTACTTCAACTGGTGGCGTATTTGGATCATTATCTGTGTCTCTTAAACTAGCTATACTGCTAATCGATTTTGACAATGACAGTCTTCCTCCTATAGTTCCTTTAAACTTCCCAATTGTTTTTTGCAAATTCGCAGAACCAGACAATGATTCGTTTGGAAAAATCGAATTAATAGATGTCGATATTTGATCTACGCCAATTGGCAAAATACTTCCTGTTGTTGAATTGATACGCTTGTTATAATTTACAGAAGCAAAAACATTGGTGTAATTAAACATATTAAAGCTAAAGTAATTTAAGTTTACATTGTGAGCATATGCACTCTCTAAATTTCTATTCCCAGAATATAAGCGATTATAATTATTAAATACATACCCTTCTGCAACACTATTAATATCTGTAAAACTCACCGTTTTTCTATATCCTAAACGCAGGGTTTCAGATTTTTTTAATTGTAATTTCACAGAGGCATTTGGTAAAAATTCAGAAAATTTATCACTTACAGAAGTGCCTAACTGTGTATTTTTAGCATTGTAAGAATGTAAGGTTAGTCCTTGATCAAAGGTGAAAATACCTGTAATAAATTTATAATTGAACCCTGCATACACATCTGTAAAAGTATAGTCAACATCGTTCATTGTATCTGGTGCACTAATGGCCGAATTGTTTCCATTTAAAGTTTCGAAAATATTCGAATTAAACTGTTGACTACTTAATGTTGTACCTAACTTAATATTGATGTTACTTTTAGAGTTTATTACGTAATAGTAATCCAATCTCACATCAAACTTGTTTGTTTTTACACGTTTGTTCTGAGAGACATCGTACGAATTCCCTGTTCCTGGGCCTGTTAAAGACAATAAGTTTGCAAAAGACAATTGTTCTAAATTTGCATTGTAAAAAGGATCTTCGTCTTGAAATAAATGCTGACTACTTAAGGCAAAAATGTTTTTATCATTTAAGGTATAGTAGTAGTTAAGGTTCTGATTTATCGAAAAAGGGTTTTGTGATTGCGTTTGTAAAATATCTCCTGTTATTTGCGAGGAAGTGAAATTTTGATCTTCTGTTTGATCAGATATTTTTGCAAAGATATCGTAATCAAAATGATTATTCACATTTGGCTTATAACTAGAACTTAGTTTCAGTAATGCCAAATTACTTTCTTGACTTGTACTACTTGTGGTGGTTTCATCTAACCCAGTACTTATATAATTTCTCATACTGTTTTGCTCCAGCTCTGTATTGGTGCCAGAATATATCGCAAAGCCACTTAAATCCCATGTTTTCTTTGGTGAATAACTAAAATTGGCTGCTGCAAATTTTGCTTCAATGTCTTTGGCTCTATTGTTTTGCAACGACAAGAATCCTATATCTGATGAAGCTACATTAAAGCTTGTTCCATTGCTTCCTCCTGGTCTAAATCCTCCTGTAAATCTAAAATAGTCTCTACGTGTAAAAGGCACTTTACCAATATTATTCATATCTGTAATAATATTCACACTGTATTTTGGATTGTAATAAAACAATTTTGGATGTGCAATATACCTGTTATCTCCTCCTACACCTGCAGTAATTTCCCCAAACCAAAAGTTCTTCTTTCCTTCTTTTAATTTGATGTTTATTGCTAAGTTATCCGAATTATCCTGCACCCCTTTTAGTTGTCCTACTTCACTAAAGTTTTTTAGAATCTCTACCTTATCGATGGCATTAGCAGGAATGTTTTGAGTAGCAATTTTAGAATCTCCATCAAAAAAATCTTTTCCTTCAACCATTACCTTACCTACTTTCTTCCCTTCAACTTCAATCTCACCATCATCATTTACTTCAACACCAGGCAATCGTTTTAAGACATCTCCTAACTTCTTTTCTGTTCCAACTTTAAAGGAATCTGCATCATATACCAGCGTATCTCCTTTTATAGAAATAGGAATTTTATAAGTAATGTCTACTTCATCTAAGGTATTGTCTGGTAATAAAACAATATCTCTTGAAATAGCAACTTCTTTTGTGTTTAACAGAACATCAGATGTTTTATTGCCAATATAACTTGCTTTAATGCTATAGGTTGTATTGGCTTTTAATGTTAGTTTATACCTCCCTTTGGAATCTGTAAATCCATATGAGTCTAGGGCATTTGTTTGCTTGTTTAAAGCAATAACATTTGCCATTTCCAGCGGATTCCCAATACTATCTTTAACGATTCCTGTTACTTTAATTTGAGCAAAAGAAACCCCTGCAATTATCATGATAATTGCTACTAAATATTTTTTCATAAATGTTGATTTATTTTTTATCCTCTTCTTCCACCACCTCGACCACCTCGGCCTCTAAATTGCTCTCTCATCTCCTCCATCTTTTTTGTCACAATTTTAGTGTACTCTTTTCTTGTTACTTTTTTACCTTTTTTAGGCATTTTCAAAATTACTTTCTCTTTAGGATTCATGGTAATTTCGGTACACAACACCGTGGTTCTTCCAGAATTCACTTCTAATATTAACCCTGGCAATCCCCAAAATTCTCCAGGCCCCTGGCTTACTGGAATTTGCGGTGTATACCACGCAGTAACTATAATTGTTTTAGGTTTTTCTTCTTTTTTATCCTGATTATTGTTTCTGCCTCTTCTCCCAAAACTTGAGAAACTGAAGGCATTATCTTCTTTTACATACGTAGCTTTATAACACATGTAATTTCCTATTTTTTTGGTTTCAGCCCCTAGTTTCCATTCCGGCTTTTTACCATTTTCAGAAATCAAAAACTTCTTTCCAAAAAATTCCGTTTCTTCTAAAACAATGGCTTCTTTTGTGTTTTTATATTTAAGTCCCCCTGTAAAACTACTCATCATACCTCCAAATCGGCCTCCTCTTCCTTGTCCTGGCGCTCCTAAACTTTCTTCTTCCTTATAGGTAGATTCTGTTTTGTTAAAATTCAAGACGAAGGTTTTCTCTAGCATTCCTTTCATTCTTTCTGCAATTCGTTTCTTTTGATCTTCAGACATTTGTCGTCCACCAAAATTCATATCCATGGTTGTTTTGGACATGTATACTGCCTTTCCTTGAAAATTTGCCTGTGAATTTACCGTTATTGTTAACAATACAAAAACAAGAATTAATAGAGGTCTCATAAGTAGTTGGTTTTTATTTATTATTTTACAACAATAAGACTTACAAAACCATAAATAGTTTAATTAGCCTCCAATTCTAATCTCTACATTGTTTCCGCCTTTTCTTCTACTTTTAAATTTCTCCATCATTTCTTTAGATTTTTTATCCATGATTTTACGGTATTTCTCTTGAGATACTACTTTTCCTTTTGTAGGCTCTTCAATTGTAATTTTATTCGTTGGATTCATTACTATTTCTGAACAGATAATCGTTTCATTCCCTTCTCTTAATTCTAATATCAAGCCTGGCAAACCATTGTATCCTCTTGGCCCATTACTTACTGCAATTGATGGTGTATACCATGCCGTTGTGACCACATCAACTTTTTCTGTTTTCTCTGTTACTTCACCATCTTCAACACTCATATTAGTTCTATCTTCTTGCCTTGTATAGGTGGCTTTATAACAGGTATATGTACCGATATTTTTTGTTTCACCTGTTAATTTCCAGTCATACTTGGTTAGTTGATCTTTTATCAAAAATAGCTTTCCCATAATCTCTGTTTTGTTAATAAAGCGCCCCTCTTTTATATTTTTATAATAGACGTCGTTTCCGCCACCGCCACCAATCACTTGAAACATCATATTCCCCCCAGATCTAGCGACTGGCGCGTTCAAACTTTTCTTCTCTTTATAAACTGATGCCGTTTTATCAAAGGTTAGTACAAATGTTTTTTGAAATTGCTTGGCTAATCTAGCATTCATCTGAGCTTTTTGCTCATCACTCATTGTATTTCCTCTATCTCCACCCATTTTGAAATTCATCTTCATACTGGTCTTGTAGGTTGCTTTTCCTTGAAACGTTTGTGCGTATAAGCTACCACAAAACAATAATGCGAGTAATATTGCTGATTTTGTTTTCATCTTATTTATTTTTATTTATAATTTGTGTCATTGCTTTAACCAATTTTTTTGCTCTTTTAATTAAGTCATCAATATCTTGAGATTCTCCACCAACTTTAAAAGAACCACTTAATTTGTTTTTTGATTTTGGTAAATCAAACTCAAAAGTGAGTGCTATCTTTTGAGTTTTAGAGTTTCTTGAAAAAATATCTTTTATGTCTTTCCAATTGATCGTTTTTAATTCATCAGTAGAATCCACTGAAAAAGTTAACGAAGTTATCTTGGTTTCTGACGTGTAGCTCGCTAAAGGTTTACTCTTTTCCTGACTAAATCCAAGTGTTACAAAAAGGATTGCTGTAATAAAAAATATCTTTTTCATGTTTATTTGATTATAATTATAGTGCAAATATGAATCTCAATTTGGCATATTATGGTTAACAAGTGTTAACGTGTGTTAACAAATAGATTAATATCTAAATGAACTAGCTACCTTTGAAGCATGAACACGAAAAAATATCGTTGGGTTTTATATTTAATTACACTAACAGTAATTGCCACAATTTCTGTACAGATATACTGGAATTATAAAAACTACCTACTAAATAGGCAGCGGGTTTTAAACGAAATACAAATAAGTCTAGATAATGCAATTGAAGAATATTTCGCCGATGTTACCAAAAACTCAACAATTGCTTTTATTGATGTCTCTGGTGATTCAGTATTCTCAAAAGAAAAAACTAGTGCTTTTTTTAGTAAGATAAATTTTGATACCATTTTTAAAGAAACCACCTATGATAGTTTATCAAAGAAGAAGCAGAAGATAAAAAAACATAAAAGAACAACATTTAGAGACTTTAAAAATATCAATCCTAAAGAAATTTCTGATATTTCTTTTTTTAAAGGGAAAAAAGCTGATAGCATCAATCATTTAAAAGGGTTTGCAAATAAAATTGTTATTTCAATTTCTCAAGATTCTATTGAATTTGAAAAGTTAAATCCATTTTTAGAGAATGAATTGAAACGAAAACATTTGGCTGTTCCGTTTAGTTTGAATCATTACATTGGTGATACTTTAGAAAGAACCTTTTCTACTGCTGTTATTGAATGGAGAGCACCTATAAAAATGTTCTCCAAATCAACCTATTTAAAACCAAATGAAAAACTTGAAATACTCCTAGAAAACCCTACAAAAGAAGCATTAAAACGTAGCTATACTGGAATACTATTATCCTTCTTTTTATCATTAGCAACCATATCTTGTTTATTTTACTTATTAAAAATAATTAATAAGCAGAAGCAATTGGCAGCAATTAAAAACGATTTAATTAGCAACATCACACACGAATTTAAAACACCAATTACCACAGTTTCTACTGCATTAGAAGCGATAGATACATTTAATGCTATTGACGACAAAGAGAAAACAAAAAAGTACTTAGCTATTTCAAATTTGCAATTAAAAAAGCTGCATCAAATGGTTGAAAAGCTGCTAGAGACAGCTACTTTAGACAGCGAGAAATTACTTTTACAAAAAGAAAATACTGATGTCATATCCCTAATAAAAAACGCTTCTTTAAAAGAGGAGTTTCTCTCCGCGAAAAAGAGCATTAAATTTAATTCTTCAAAAGATGAATTATTATTAAACATAGATCCCTTTCATTTTGAAAACGCAATTGGAAATTTAATAGACAATGCCATTAAATATGGTGGAAATAAGATTGAAGTTCACATAAATATTGTTTTAAATAATTTAGAAATTACTATTGCAGATAACGGAAATGATATTGAAAAAAATCAAAGAGACAAAATTTTCGATAAATTTTATAGAATACCAAAAGGCAATACGCATAACGTAAAAGGATTCGGAATTGGTCTATATTACACCAAGAAAATCATTGAAAAACACCAAGGTGAAATTCGCTTAATTCCTAACACTTCTAACACTACTTTTAAAATTACATTGCCAATATGAGTCAAAAGATTAAACTTTTATTAGCTGAAGACGAACCTAGTTTAGCTCAAATCATTAAAGAAAGCTTAGAGACTAGAGAATTTGAAGTTTATTTAGCCGAAAATGGAGTAAAAGCACTAGCATTATACCATCAACATACTCCGGATATTTTAGTGCTTGACGTGATGATGCCTTTTAAAGATGGTTTTACTTTAGCTAAAGAAATTAGAGAAGAAAACAAACAGGTTCCTATTATATTTTTAACGGCAAAATCGCAAACAAAAGATGTTTTAGAAGGATTTAGCCATGGAGGGAATGATTATTTGAAAAAACCTTTTTCTATGGAAGAACTCATTGTTAGAGTACAGTCTTTACTAAATAGAAATTTGATAAAATCAAACACTGAAAAGATTAAAATAGGAAGCTATCTTTTTAATCATACGAAGCAGACTTTAGAACATAAAAACGAGTTGATAGTGCTAACACACAGAGAATCTGAGTTATTATTTCTATTAACACAAAAGAAAAATGAAATTTCTGACCGGAGCTTTATTTTGAAAAAACTCTGGGGAAATGATGATTTTTTTAATGCACGTAGCATGGATGTATTTATCACCAAACTCAGAAAAAAGTTAAAATGCGACGAAAACATTCAAATTGTGAACGTTAGAGGTTATGGCTACAAATTGATTTGTTAATTGCATTGCCAATACTAAAATTTGATTACCTTTATCACTCCTTTTTCAACCATTTTAGAACATATAAATTATGCATGTAGCTATTGCTGGAAATATTGGTGCTGGTAAAACAACGTTAACCAAATTATTAGCCAAACATTACAACTGGAAACCCCACTTTGAATCTGTAGAAGAAAATCCTTATTTAGATGATTTTTATTCAGAAATGGAACGTTGGTCATTTAACCTCCAAGTATTCTTTTTAAACAGTAGATTCAGACAAATTCTAGAACTTAGAGAAACCGGAGAAAAAATCATTCAAGATCGAACTATTTATGAAGATGCTCATATTTTTGCGCCAAACCTTCACGCAATGGGTTTAATGACAAATAGAGATTATCAAAATTACAGCTCCTTATTTGAATTGATGGAGAATTTAGTAACTCCGCCAGATTTAATGATTTATTTACGTTCAAGTATTCCAAATTTAGTTGGGCAAATTCATAAAAGAGGAAGGGATTACGAAAACTCCATTAGTATTGAATATTTAAGTAGATTAAATGAACGCTATGAAGCTTGGATTTCTACGTATACAAAAGGAAAATTACTTATTATTGATGTAGATAATTTAAATTTCGTGGACAATCAGGAAGATTTAGGCTACATTATAGATCGAATAGACGCTCAAATAAACGGATTATTTTAAAATAAAATACTCCTATAAAAATAAAAGGTTGTTTGCAAATGCAAACAACCTTTTTGTTTTTTGATAGAAATCCCCCAATACCTATCGTTGCGCAAGTTACAAAAATTTATTAAATATTTAACGTTTTTTTTAAAGACAAAAGCTCATGTGAAATGAGCTTTTGCTTTTTACACAAAGTTTCCTTTGCATACTATAATAGATCGTCCCCCGAATCTCTATTATAATTTTAATAATTTATAAATTTCTGAATCCAAATTCCTGTTTTCAGTTTTCTTTCTTACTATAGCAATATGAAATATGGTCAAGGTTGTAAAAAGTAGCACCAACAAAATTGCAATTACCCCTTGTAGGTTGGTTTCTGCTTTTAACAGGTTAAAATAGAACATCGTAAATGCACTAAAAACAAAGAGCAACATTAATATCGGACTTAATCTTTTATACACTAAAATATATTTAGAGTTGATTTTAATTTGCATTTGCAACTTTCTAAAAGCTTCCTCTTTACTCTTTAATTCCATATCTATATAAATTACCTCTTTACATTCTATTTTTAAGACACAACATTTTTTAAAAAGTCACATACTATTATTTTCAGACGTAACTCTTAAATTATCCTTACTCATTATCCTGAACTGTTACAATTTCATCTACTATTTCTTTTATAGGTATAACAACCTTACCATTGCTAGTACGTACAACAATGCATATATTATCAATCGCGATTATAACACCTTCAACTTCGTTGACTTTAATGCGGTTTCCTATTTCAAAATTCTTTCGCGAATAATATCCAAAAAGCAAACGCTTAATCACGTCTCTAGAACCCAATCCGAAGGCAATGGTAAATGACAATAAGATCGAGCCAATAATTAGCGTTAAATTACTTTTCAAAATACTCGTATCGATACCTGCTTGATCTAAAGCTGCGATAGAAATAAAAACAACTATTACATAAAAAGCAATGTTTGCCACGAGATTACCGCCTGTAAGATCAAGAGACTTAAACATTGAATGAATTGCTTTTTTTGACAAGGTCCCTACATAAACACCACCAATAAAAATTAATAAAGAAGTTAATAATCTAGGTAAGTAAGCTATAAAACTACCGATCCCTTCCGAAACCATATTGAGACCAAAAATATCTGCTCCAATTAAAATAAAAATCAGGACCAACAGCCATTTTAACACACTTAAAATAACCGTTGTTAACACAATATTTATGGTTGTATTTCCAAATATCTCTGTTTTACTTAACCTTTTAGACCATTCGTCAATTTTGGTTTTATTTAATGCTTTTTTAACCACATATAATAAGACTCTAATAAAAACCCAAGCCAAAAGCACAAAACCAATAAATCCAAAAACTTTTGGTAAGCCTGATAAAATTTTACTCCAAATATCTTCTAGAGAAGACATAAAATCAATTTGTAACGCTAGTGTTGCTTTCATAATTTGTGTTTTTATTTTTTCTTAGGTTTCTTTGTTTCTTTCTTCTCATTTAATGTTAATATCGAGCCCATTGTACTTGGGTATTTTACCACAAATAAGTCAGCCACATCTAATGTTAGCTTAATCATCCCGACATCATTGAGTACTTTCTCTTTCAGTACTTTTGGTACTTCTTGATGTTCGAATATTTTCTTAAATGGATTCTCCATATTACAATTCGTTATAAATATTAACCACTTTTCCTTTGGCTCTTTTTAATCGCATTTTTACAGCGCTCTCACCAATTTCCAATACTTCAGAAATCTCTTTTATTGATAAATCATCTTGATATTTCATTAACAAAATCATTTTATCATTTGGTTCAATAATAGCCATTGCTTTTGCCAGCTTGTCTGCCTTTAATTCAAACAAGGCGGCATCATCTATTTCGTCATGATCATCAACTTCTTTAATATTATCTGTAACTACCGTTTTATTTTCTTTCTTTTTATGAGTATCTCTTTGCACATAGTTGACGCAAAAATTATAGGTAAAAGAATACAACCAAGTAGAAAATTTAGACCTTCCTTTGAAGGTCCTCAATTTCACAAAAAGCCGAATAAAAACATCATGGGTTAAATCTTGAGCCTCTTCCTTATTTTTCGAGAATCCATAACACTTATTATACACCACAACAGCATACCTGTCATATAAAGCAGCGAACAAATGGGTATTATTTGTTGCGACTATTTTATAAACAAGTTCTTCGTCACTAAGATGAATTGTATTTTTTAAATCACCCAATATTTATTTGCTCATTGAATTCGGTTAACACTCAATTTGTTAGACACCTATTTTTTAAAGAAGTCACAATTTAAATAGATGTCTTAAATTTAACATTTCTTTAACAATTCAGCAAATAAATTATTTTCTTGGTTAATTTTGTAACATTTACTGATTAGTTAACGTATAAGTAAGTGTAGAGTATTATTAATCGTTTAAAAAAGAACTTTAATTTAGATGAGACAACTAAAAATTACCAAGCAGGTTACCAATAGAGAGACTGCATCGTTAGACAAATATTTACAGGAGATTGGAAAGGTAGATTTAATTACTGCTGATGAAGAAGTAGAATTAGCTCAGCGAATAAAAGCAGGGGATCAAGTAGCTTTAGAGAAATTAACAAAAGCAAATTTACGTTTCGTAGTTTCAGTAGCAAAACAATATCAAAACCAAGGGTTAACATTGCCTGATTTAATTAATGAAGGAAACTTAGGATTAATTAAAGCTGCAAAGCGTTTTGATGAAACTCGTGGATTTAAATTTATCTCGTATGCCGTTTGGTGGATTCGTCAATCTATTTTACAAGCGTTAGCAGAACAATCTCGTATTGTACGTTTGCCTCTAAACAAGATTGGATCTATTAATAAGATTAATAAAATGTACGCTTTCTTAGAACAAGAAAACGAGCGTCCACCAAGTCCAGAAGAAATCGCTAAGAAATTAGACATGACCGTGAATGACGTGAAGGAATCTATGAAGAATTCTGGTCGTCACGTATCAATGGATGCACCTTTAATTGAAGGAGAAGATTCTAATTTATATGATGTTTTAAACTCAGGAGAATCTCCAAATCCAGATAGAGCATTATTACACGAATCTTTAAGAGTAGAGATTTCTAGAGCATTAGAAACCTTAACCCCAAGAGAAGCAGATGTTGTAAAATTATACTTTGGTTTGGGAGAACACCAACCAATGACATTAGAAGAAATTGGTGAAACATTCGATTTAACTCGTGAGCGTGTTCGACAAATTAAAGAAAAAGCAATTAGACGATTAAAACATACTTCTAGAAGTAAAATCTTAATGACTTATTTAGGGTAATAAGACACTCTAATGGTTTTAATTACCATTTTCTAGGTAAAAAAATATTTAAAGAAAGCGTTCCAATTAATTGGAGCGCTTTCTTTTTTATATTGTATTTTTGCAGCTAACAACACAACAAACAAATTATGACTAAATTAATTGCTCCTTCAATTTTAGCAGCAGATTTCGCCAATCTTCAAAGAGATATTGAAATGGTAAACAATAGTGAAGCAGACTGGTTTCACATTGATATTATGGACGGTGTATTTGTTCCTAATATTTCATTTGGAATGCCAGTTTTACAAGCCATTTCTAAACATGCAAAAAAAACGATCGACGTTCATTTAATGATTGTAGACCCTGATAGGTACATTACAACCTTTGCCGATTTAGGAGCCGATATTTTAACTGTACACTACGAAGCTTGCACACATCTACACAGAACAATTCAAGCCATTAAAGCGGCGGGAATGAAAGCAGGCGTTGCTTTAAATCCACATACACCAATTGCAGTCTTAGAAGATGTAATTGCTGATTTAGATTTAGTTTGTATTATGAGTGTAAATCCAGGTTTCGGGGGACAATCTTTTATAGAAAATACATATAAAAAAATAAGTCAACTAAAACACTTAATTGAATTTTCAAATTCAAACTGTCAAATAGAAATTGATGGTGGTGTCACAGATAAAAATGCAAACGCATTAGTTGAAGCAGGAGCTGATGTATTAGTTGCTGGAAGTTTTGTTTTTAAGAGCGAAGACCCGACTACAACTATTTCTGATCTGAAAAAGATTTGTAATTAATCATTTTTACAACTTTAAAATACAACTCAGGAAAACGCTCTTGAAATTCGATTGGTGATTCAAAAAAGTATTCCATCATAACTGCCATAAATTCTAAGCTATTGGTGTAGGCATATTTTCTAAAGTAATTTTTTGATCTAATATTTTTAGCGTTTTCTGGAGTTTTTATATACATCAATATTTCTTGGTGCATTTTATTAAAAACTTTAGCACTATAATCTTTAGAGATTTTCCCGTGAAAACTTAATGTATGGGTAAATTCATGCACCCCCAAGTTTAAATTATCATTTTCAATAGCAACTCCACTTATAAAATCTTCCCAAGAAAAAACGATGGTTTTATATCGAAAATTAAACTCTCCTTTATGACTTCTATTATGTGCTTTTGAACGAAATTGCGTAGGATAAACAACTATCTTATCAAATACAGTTGTAAGGTATTTACGCATTCCGAAAGTCATCATAACATAAACAGCACCAATAATTACCTTCGTTTCATTTGTTACTTCATAACCACCTCTCCCAATAAACTGGTAGGTATCAATAAAATCTACTAACCGATGTTCAAAGTGATTTTGTCGTGCAGGACTTAGTTTTTTATAAAAATTTACCTTTTTTTTTAATATTTTCTTCTGATGAAATGTAAGAGTCTTTTTTCTTAAATAGGAGTGAACTAAAATCGGCTTCCCATAAAAAAACACATACACAGAGTCTAAACTCCAAATAACAAAAGACAAAAAGCCAATTACATAGAAACTAATTCTGAAAAAACGCACACAATATATATTAGTGCTATAAAAATAGAAAAAGCGAAGGAATATTCTCCCTTTTTCTTAAAATTTAAAAAACGACTAAAAACACCAGTACGCGATCAACCAATTAAGTTAATGCTTCATCCTAGGCCTATGATGCAAAAGAAAAAATCAGACCAACAAATTCAAGCGAACTTGGTTTGAGGTCTGATTTTTATTTGTGACTCCGATAGGATTCGAACCTATAACCGTCAGAGCCGAAATCTGATATTCTATCCAGTTGAACTACGGAGCCTATAATTATTTTAATAAGAGAGACCTTTTATAAGACTTCTTACTTTGTGCGAAAGTACGAACAAAAAAAACGATTACATTAAATTTTTTTTCACTAAAGTTGAGATTGTTTTTCCATCGGCTTGCCCGGCCAATTCTTTAGAAACCATCCCCATTACTTTACCCATATCTTTCATACCAGCAGCACCAACTTTTTGTATTGTAGCAATAACCACTTTTTCTATTGCATCTTCAGACAATGCTTCTGGTAAAAACTGTTCTATTACTGTTGCTTCAGCTATTTCGGGATCTGCTAAGTCTTGCCTACCTTGTTCTACAAAAATGGCAGCACTATCTTTACGCTGTTTTACCTGCTTTTGCAAAATTTTCATTTCTTGATCTTCCGTTAATTCTGTCGCTGCTCCATTTTCTGTCTTCGCTAATAAAATTGCCGATTTCACAGATCTCAATGCTTGTAAAGCTACTGAATCTTTTGACTTCATAGCTGTTTTCAGCTGCACCATTAGTTGTTTTTCTAAACTCATCTTTTCATTTTTGGAACTGTAAATATAGGCATAAAAAAATTCCTGATTTCTCAGGAATTTAAAAAACATAAACAATTAATTTAGGGAGTAATTGAAGCGTTTTATTTTAAATATGGTTAATCTACATTGTCATGCAAAAATGAATTATTAGACCTTAACTGAACATCATCATTCGCATCTGTACTTAGGGTAGTTTTAGATTTACTTAAGTCCGAATTTACTTCATCTAAATTCACACCCAACCTTTTATATGCCGGCTGACGCTCAATTTCATCAATATTTTTACTTACCTGATCTGCAAATTTATAATTGAATCCTTTCATTTTTTGACGACGTAATTCTGCCGTTTTTTCCAATTCAGAAATTGTTAAACTTAACGGAGAAACTTCTTCAGAAACGGTATCTATCTCTTCAACTTTCTGCTCCTTAGATTTAAGCGTAAAAGTCATTTCTTCTTCTTCGGCCACCAATTCTGGTTCCTTCTGTTTTATTATAGAACTTTTCCCTATTGTTGGCGTAACAGTAAAATCTTCTAAAACATACCTCTTCTCAATAACATCTCCTTTTTTCGCTACTATTTCTGTTGCATCATTGACTTCAATTTCATTGGCGTCTTCAAAAGACAAATCAAAACGTACTTCTTTAACTGGTTCTGATTTAATTTCCTCGTAGCTATTCAATGGTAAATCAAACAATAAATCTGTTTGTAACTGTACTGGTTTCTCAACGATCTTTTCTTCTATTTGCGGAGTTGCATTTGTAATAATAAAATCGTCTTCTGAAATTGTTTCTACTTTAATTTCATCATAAACTACATCAATATTGTTAACAAAATCTGAAGTAGGAGTAAGCACCACTTTTTCTTCAACAACCTCTTCTTCTAAAACATGTACAATTTTTACTTCTGGCTTGCTAGTAATTGGGGTATCTAAAACACCTGATGTAGCAACAGTACTTTCAGAAAAATCATATGTCGCTTTTTGTTCTTCTTCTAATGTATGAATTATTTTTTTCGCTTCTGTATTGGTAATACTACTTTGTTGATCAGAAGCAAAACCAGTTGCAACAACAGTTACAGCAATGGCATCTCCTAAAGAATCATCCTCTCCAATACCCATAATGATATTCGCCTCATAACCTGCTTCGGTTTGGATATAATCATTAATATCTCCAATTTCATCGATAGTTACCTCATCTGTACCCGAAACAATTAACAACAAGACATTTCTAGCTCCAGCAATTTTATTATCATTTAATAATGGAGAATCCAATGCTTTTACAATCGAGTTCTTACCTCTATTGACTCCAGATTCTTTGGCAGAACCCATAATTGCGGTTCCACTATTAGACAATACTGTTTTTGCATCATGCAAATCAATATTTTGCTTGTAGTGATGTGTAATTACTTCTGCAATTCCTCTTGCTGCGGTAGACAAGACTTCATCTGCTTTAGAAAACCCTGCTTTAAAACCAAGATTTCCATATACTTCTCTTAATTTATTATTATTAATAACAATTAAGGAATCTACGTTATCTCTTAAGGTATCAATTCCAACTTGCGCTTGTTTTGAACGCATTCTCCCTTCAAATTGAAAAGGCATTGTTACAATCCCAACTGTTAAAATACCCATATCCTTGGCTATTCTAGCAATTATTGGAGCTGCTCCTGTTCCGGTTCCACCACCCATTCCAGCAGTAATAAACACCATTTTTGTTTGAGAACTTAGCATTCGCTGAATCTCTTCTATACTTTCGTTTGCTGCACTTGCACCAACTTCTGGGTTGGCACCAGCACCCAATCCCGATGTTAAATCAACACCTAATTGAATTTTATTTGGAATAGAACTACTTTCTAAAGCTTGTGCATCTGTATTACAGATTACAAAATCTACGCCATTAATATCTTGCTGAAACATGTGGTTCACAGCATTACTTCCTCCTCCACCAACACCAATTACTTTAATTGTATTTGATTGTGATTTAGGCATGTCAAATAAAATGTTATCGAATTCTCCGCTCATAATAACTTTTCTATCTTTATAAGGTTAATTATATATTTTAATCTTTTACTTCTTTATTCTGCGTTGTCTAAAAACTCTTTAAAACTATCTGTGAATTTTTC
>Ga0209395_1003529_pt1 | contig 19267 bp, 15 predicted proteins | sample GOMGulsemesocosm_3_FD_184635 | JGI IMG/M metagenome (GOLD analysis project Ga0209395, IMG submission 184635) | Methane-oxidizing microbial communities from mesocosms in the Gulf of Mexico - GOM9D Gulf of Mexico (SPAdes) (version 2) | ecosystem: Environmental > Aquatic > Marine > Cold seeps... | reverse complement strand
CAGAGATTTCTTTAAAGCTCATGTCATTATACATGCGCATAACAAGTACTTGTTTTTGATCTTCTGGAAGCTCCTCAATTAATCGTCTTACATCATCTACAACTTGATTTTTAATAAGAATTTTTTCCGCATTCAAAGAAGAATCACTAATCACTGAAAAAATATTAAACTCGTGACCGTTATCAAATTTTGGCATACGGTTGTTTTTTCTAAAATGATCAATGACAAGATTGTGAGCTATACGCATCACCCATGGTAAAAATTTACCTTCCTCATTATACTTTCCAAGTTTTAGAGTACGAATTACTTTAATAAAGGTATCCTGAAAGACGTCTTCTGTAACATCTCTATCAAAAACCTTTGAATAAATAAAACTGTAAATTTTTTGCTTGTGCTTTTTAATTAAGACCGCTAGTGCGCTCTCGTCGCCTTTAATGTAGCGGCTAACTAACTCAGCATCTGTGATACGTTCTTTTTCCATAATCATTACTTTTTGTTGCATAGAAGTTGCCTTCTCTGCTTGGGGTTCAAAATTTAAAAAGTAATGTTATAGTATAAGCTAAAAGTTTAATTTGCTGATTAATAGAAATCAAATATAACAACAATCGTACCTAAAAAGCAAAAATAATTTAACTTTTTTAACAAGTTTTCGATGTAATATCTATTTTTAAAGCTAAAATAGAAGTAGTATCTTTGCGCAATTATTTCTATAAAATGTCCAAAAACACAAGTATTTCTAACATAGATCCTAAAACCAATATCATTATAAAAGGTGCACAACTGCATAACTTAAAAAATATTGATGTTGTTATACCAAGAAACAAACTTGTTGTTATTACTGGCCTATCAGGCTCCGGAAAGTCAACGCTTGCGTTTGACACCCTATATGCAGAAGGGCAACGACGCTATGTTGAAAGTTTGTCAAGCTATGCTCGACAATTTTTAGGAAGACTTAATAAACCTAAAGTTGATTATATCAAGGGCATTGCTCCTGCTATTGCCATTGAACAAAAAGTAAATTCAACAAACCCACGCTCTACCGTTGGTACCACTACAGAGATTTATGATTATATAAAATTATTGTTCGCAAGAATTGGTAAAACCTATTCACCTAAATCTGGCTTACAGGTAAAAAAGGACACTGTCACAGATGTGTTGAGTTATATAAAAACCTTTAATGATGGTGAAAAATTACTCCTGTTATCTCCAATTCATTTGGAAGAAGGACGTAGCATTAAAGATAAACTTCAAGTTCTAAATCAGCAAGGATACGCCAGGATCAAGATAAACAACACGGTTAGGCGTATTGATGATATTGATATTTTTGATGATACCCAAAACTATGCACTTGTTGTAGATCGTATTGTTGTAAGAGCTGAAGAAGATTTTTATAACCGACTGGCTGATGCTATACAGGCAGCATTTTTTGAAGGCAAAGGGGAATGCATTATAGAATCATTAGTAGATAACACAGAGCGCCACTTTAGCAATAAGTTTGAACTTGATGGCATTAGTTTTTTAGAGCCTAATATTCATCTCTTTAGCTTTAACAATCCTTATGGTGCTTGCCCAAAATGTGAAGGATATGGAGATGTGATAGGTATTGATGAAAATCTTGTGATACCAAACACGGCACTTTCCGTTTTTGAAAATGCTATTTATCCATGGCGTGGAGAAAGTATGAGTTGGTATCGTGATCAACTGGTAAATAGTTCACATCATTACGATTTCCCTATCCATAAACCATACTTTGAATTGAGTGACGCACAAAAAGAACTCATTTGGGAGGGTAATACTCATTTTGAAGGACTCAATACTTTCTTTGCAGAACTAGAGTCTAAAGCATATAAAATTCAGAATAGAGTAATGCTTTCACGTTACAGAGGAAAAACCAAATGTGGTGTTTGCAATGGAAAACGATTACGTACAGAAGCAAACTATATAAAAATTGGTAATGCCACAATAACTGATTTAGTGGAAATGCCTTTAAATACATTAATTTCTTTTTTTAAACAGCTAGAACTTAATGACTATGATGAACAGATTGCTAAGCGATTATTGAAAGAAATAGAGACACGATTATCTTTTTTAACTAATGTTGGCTTAGATTATTTAACGCTAAACAGAAAATCTAACACCCTATCTGGAGGAGAAAGTCAACGTATAAATTTGGCAACCTCCTTAGGGAGTAGTCTTGTAGGGTCCATGTACATCCTAGATGAGCCTAGTATTGGTTTACACCCACGCGATACAGAACGACTTATTACCGTGTTGAATTCATTACGAGATTTAGGCAATACAGTAATTGTTGTAGAGCATGATGAAGATATTATGGCTGCTGCCGATGAAATTATTGATATCGGTCCAGAAGCAGGAACCCTTGGAGGTCATGTAGTAGCCACAGGTACTTTTAAAGATATCTTAGCTTCAGACTCATTGACTGCTAAATATTTAAATGGTAATTTATGCATTGAAATTCCTAAAACCAGACGTACCTCTAAATATCACGTTTCCATTAAAGGTGCTCGTGAGAATAACCTAAAAAATGTTGATGTAACTTTCCCTCTAGGTATACTAACTATGGTTACTGGGGTTTCTGGTAGTGGAAAAAGTACTTTAGTGAAAAAAATTCTGTACCCTGCTCTTTTAAAAGAAATTGGAGGATTTGGTGAAAAGGCTGGAGAATTCACGGCTATAGAAGGCAATTTTAGTAATATTAAACACATAGAATTTGTTGACCAGAATCCTATTGGGCGTTCGTCTCGCTCCAATCCTGTTACTTATATTAAGGCTTACGATGATATTAGAGCGTTATACTCAAAGCAAAAAGTGAGTCAGATTCGTGGATATCAACCTAAACATTTTTCTTTTAATGTAGATGGTGGACGTTGTGAAACCTGTAAAGGAGAAGGTGAAGTTACTATTGAAATGCAATTTATGGCAGATGTGCATTTGGAATGTGAAACCTGTAAAGGCAAACGCTTTAAGAAAGAGGTTTTGGAAGCAACATTTCACAACAAAAGTATTCATGATATTTTAAACATGACCATTGATGATGCCATTGCTTTTTTTGAAGCTCATGACCAAGCAAAAATCAAGAATAAATTACAACCCCTACAAGATGTTGGGTTGGGCTATGTAAATCTAGGACAAAGCTCCTCTACTCTTTCTGGTGGAGAAGCCCAACGTATTAAACTAGCCTCTTTTTTAGGCAAAGGAAATACTAAAGACAAAGCACTGTTTATTTTTGATGAACCTACAACAGGATTACATTTTCATGATATTAATAAGCTTTTAAAATCATTCTATGCTCTTTTAGACAAAGGACATTCAATAATTGTTATTGAACACAATTTAGAACTTATAAAATGTGCCGATTATATCATCGATCTTGGCCCGGATGGTGGTGAAAATGGTGGACACATAATCACTCAAGGCACACCTGAGGAAATAATAACTGTAAAAGCATCTCATACAGGAAGCTATTTAAAAGATAAACTATAGGTTGACAAATAAAAACTCTAAACCAGAGTAGACAGGCAATTATGCCTTCTTTAATATGAAAGCATTCTGCTTTGCTTTATTATACGCTGAATCCTAAAACAAAAAAAGAGAACTTCTAGGACTATAGAATACCTACCTAACTGTCAACTACTTAATATATTAAAAATGCCCCTGCCAAGGTTATACTAATAGCAATGGGGATTACAAATATCATATAAACAAATGTAACTACACAGGTTTTAAAGAAGCTTAAAAAATAGCCTTGTCTATAAAAGTTTTTAATCGCTAAAAACAGATAGAAAAATGTAGACGACATGACTAACCAACCAATCCAACCTGGAACTTCCCAAATTAAATTTGAAATAAGTATAATGCACAATACGGTGAATAAAAACGAATAATAATAAAAACTAAACACCAAATGATGTGTAAACCTACCACGTCTCCAAAAGAAGACTTTCAATATCATTGCAAAAATTGGAAGCAATACGAAGAGTGCTATGGGAATGCTATCTATAAAGGCTTGAAATATGGCCCCACCTTCTTTATTCGTTTGCAATTTTAGTAATTGAGTATAAACACGGCGCATCATAAACCCTGCGTCATCCTTCATTCCCATTGCACTTAACTGACTTTCTATAGGTGCTCCAGCTGCAATTAAGGAATCCACTTTTTTACCATCATATCCAAAGGTCAATTCAGACATGTCCTTCTGTACAGATCCTGCACTAATAATAGAATCCAAAGCTTTTATCTCGGTTTCATTCATTCCAGTAAGCACTTGAGTCTTTTTTAAAGATTCAGTGACTTTTGCTGCAGAAATGGAATCCATTGGATTATTTATAATGGAATCTGCAACTTTCTCTACATTAAATCCTTCCTTAGTTCCTTTATTAATTTCCTTCACATAATCTCTGGTAAAAAATGAGAATAGAAAGAAAAACACCACCGAGATAAACAAATACATTTGTGCCGGATGTAAATACAATAAACGCTTTCCAGAAATAAAACCTTTTGCTAATATCCCTGGTTTAAACATCAATGGAATAAAACTTTTAAAAAAACGAGCATCAAAAGAAAAGTAATTACTAATGGTATTATAAAAAAGGACACCAACTGTAAGATCTTCATTTGTTTTCTGTCCGCAATGTGGGCAAAACTCAAACCCTTTTTCATGTTCTTGCTCACAATTTTTACAGGTAGTAATATTAGAATTTGATGAAAAATCTATGCCATCTCCATTCTCAGAATTAGTGCTAATATCTGTTTTGGTTCCCATTAGTATGATTAGTTTCGATAAAAGTAGAATTAATTTTTAACATACCCATACTCCTATTTCATTCTTTCTCATAATCAATTACTTACATTTTTGGCACGACAATTGAAAAGTCTATAGTATATAGCGGAAGCCGAAAAGCTAAATGAGTAGGCATAAACTTAAACATTTTTACTATGAAAAAAATTACTTTGGTATTAGCAACAATGTTACTAAGTGTAACAAATGCAACAGCAGCAAAATCAACCTCCGACTTAAACCATACAGATAAAAGCAATATTAATCGCTATCGTTATTCACAACCAATAATGTTTGTAGAACGAGGCCTTGAATTTTTAATATTCCAAAATGGGGAATTTGATTTTAATACGAATAGACGTACTGATTATTCAAATAATTACTTTAAACAAAGCAGAACCAGTAGATTCTCTAAGAATAGAACCTATGGTGCACCTGGTGTCAACTTAAATTACACGAACACTAGAAAGGAATATATTTCATATGACAGATTTGGGCGTATACGTGGCGTTGGAAATGTATATATTAACTATGATCATCTTGGACGTGTGAAACGTATTGGCTCACTCTATATGAGATATCATAATGATAAACTAATACAAGTCGGTAAACTTCGTTTACAATATAACAGATGGGGAGATTTAATACGTACTAAAGGATATGTGAATTATAGCAATCAAGGTTGTGGTTTTTGTGACACCACTGAATGTATTACTACACATTTATATGAGGGATACAACCAGGATCATCATGATGGCTGGAATGACCGTAATGAATTATATAACGATAATGATGATATTTATTATTATAAAAAAAGAAACAAAAAGAAAAAATATAGAAGGTTAAGATCTCAATAAATATAGTGTTCGTAACCTACTAAATTGATTGGTTAGTTAGTTGAATCCCATGAGTTACTCCAATAGCTCGTGGGATTTTTTTTGAATATATCTTGTTGCCAAATTGTAAAATATTAGTGTAATAATAGTTTTATCAAGCGCGATAATCATCTAGCCCATTCTAAGTATAAGGCAAATAACATAATGCAATTTAAGACTCACATTCTAGCTCCAATTGTTTACCATCCTGCTCCGCTTTTTTATCAAGAGTAGCTCCATAAGCCATTCCAAGCGCCATTCCAATTGGGAGTCCAATACCAATAAAAGCATAATTATCAATTATAGCAGAAAAAGCTGTTCCTAATGTAACTCCAAAAATGGCCATACCCAAAGCCATCCACTGATTTCGATAATGATTTTTAGAAACGTACTGGAGCTCCTTTTCAACTAATCCCAAAATCTTAAGAGCAGTTTTTTTAAGCGCCTTTTTCAATCCCTTTTCAGTGCCTGAAAATCCATTAATTAACTTAATATCTGTATTGATAATATTCCAGACATCCTGCGAAATTTCTTTTTTCTGTAAAGCATCAATTACCTTCTGCAACTTATCATAAGCTTTTGATAACTTAGGATTAAAGGAAGCACTATTTCTTATTTTTAACTTTTCTATGTTCATTTCTTTTTTTATTCTTGTTAATATAAAACTAATTCACCAAGAACTTAGCGTTTTAGCTCTTCCATATCAGATATAATTTCCTTAAGCTTTTTGAGCACACGTCCATAGACAATATTTAAATCTAATTTATAGAGAACGCCACCAAAAACAGCTAATAACCCTGCAAATAAAATCACCCCTGTCATCAAAAATATAGGAATACCAAATACCAAAATAGTATCAGGGTTTTTATTAATTAAAAAACTAATAAGAGCTTCGCCATCCTCTGAAAATCGTCCTTGGATTGTAAATGAAAGGAAAAATAATGGGTAAAAGAATCGGCTAAATAACATAAATTCAGAAATAGAATTGTTGAGCCAATTATCAAAACTTTTAATGTATCGATAACTATTCACATTCTTATCTATCTCTTTTAATTGTTTAACATGCCTTAAAGCAAGTATAAGATGTGCAATTATTAGCAAACTCAAAAAGATTCCTAAATAAACTACATCTAAGAAGATCCCTACTACTAAAAAAAACACCGACAATATCACAATATAGATAAGGTTAATTCTACCCATTCTGAGTATCTTATCAATGATATGAATTGATTTTTGATTGTAGAGGTCATTTAGTTTTGGCACCACTAACTGATCATCCTTTAAAAAACCTTCTTTCCAAATGGATTCAATTGATCTTCCCATCTAATATTTTTTTTAATCGTTCTTTAATTCTGTTAACTCGTACACCAATATTGTTAGGGCTAGTACCAATAATATCTGCAATTTCTTTATTGGGTTTCTCTTCTAAATAAAGTAAAATTACAGCTCTATCTATTTCAGATAATTTCTTTATTGCATCATATAGTAAATTCAGAGATTCATCTGAAAATGCATGACTATCCTCCATTGCTTCGGAAGGCATTTTACAATCTGAAGTATAATGTTGTTTATTATTTTTCTTCTTCTTGATTAAAGTCAAACAGATATTCAATGACAACCGATAGATCCAGGTGGACCACTTAGAATCCCCGCGAAATCTATCTCTGCTTTTCCAAATCTGCAAACAGACTTCCTGATAATAATCCTCAAAATCTTCTTGCGTATCAGTATAAGCCCTGCATATTTTTATAATAATTCCGGAATGGGGCAAAATCGATGATGTATAAAAGTCGCTACTCAATAATAGTTTTTTTTAGATTAGTGTCTAAATCTTTAGATTATTACATACCCTAGTAAAATTTCTTCAATAATTTTTAATGGGTATAAAAATATCACTAAAAAAGCAGTGCTACAAGTTACCCAAATGTAATTTCTAAACCACAAATTAGAATCCCTACAGCTTAAATCACTTACAATCAGTGCATTAGTCTTGAATTGATTTTTTTGGCACGATGCTTGGTAAGAATAAAGTATTCAATCTTAAAACAAACGATTATGAAACAGTTACTATTAATATTTGCAAGTATATGCCTCAGTGGAACTATTGTTAGTGCTGGTACAACCCTAAACAATCTAGATAATAACACCCATGTATCGACTATTAACAACGATTATGGTAATTCTTTCATTTTTATTGAACAAGGTGTTGAATTTGCCGTTTTTCCAGACGGACAATTTGATTTTAATGTAAATCAATACGGCCCAAAATTTAGTGCCTATGCGGATTTAGGAAGAGTAAGTATTAGTTTTAATACAGGACACAGCTACGATGCTTATGTACAATATGACGATTATGGAGCCGTAATACAGATTGAAAATGTTCCCGTTTACTATGATCATTACGGACGTGTTATTAGAGCTGGTAATGTGCGTATTAACTACAATAACTACGGGCGAGTTAGTCGTGTTGGTGGTTTATATGTACACTATAATCGATACAACAATTACTCTCACTACTCAGGATATATCAACGCATATAACAGACGTTATGTTTATAGACCTTGGCATACCTATTACGCAGCACCAATAATAGATTTTTGTATTGTTTTAAATAGACCTTACAGACAATATTATAAATCTGTCAGACATACCTATTACAGGCCTTATGAAAATAATTATAGACAACGAGTTAAATTAAATTCTAGAAGAACAGCAGTTGCTAACAACAAAAGACGTAGTGATAGTTATAGACAAAGAAACACAGCTAAGCGTGGTGATAACACCTTAACAAGAGGACGTAGAGTTGCTAGTGTAGATCAAGCAAGAACACGCTCTAGAAATCAGGACTCAAGGCTAAGAAAAACATCGAAAGTTCAACGGTCAATATCAAAAAATTCTAGACCTAGAGTTGCAAATAGAAATAATAAAGTTGTAAAACCTAGAACCATACAATCACGTCCGAAATCCGTAAAAAGAAAAGAGACTATTAGACCAAGAGGAACATCAAAGCCAAGAATTAACTCTAGATCTAAAGTATCAAATTCTAATAAACAACGTAAAACGAACAGCGTTAAGTTACGTGCTCAACGAAGTAAAAGTTCAAAGGCGAGTAAAAGTAGAAGTTCAGAACGTTTAAGACATAAGTCGAGAGCAAGCACTAGCAAACCATCAAAAGCTAGAACTAGTAAACGACGTAATTAATAAAACTTTTGGTTAGTTAGTTTGGAAAATCCTGCAAGTAGTATGCCTCAAAGCACCTTGCAGGTTTTTCTGTTTTATAAAGCATCATCATTGTAAATGTGGTAAGAATCCTTTAAATTCAACATAGCCATAATAAAATCTTGGAAAATTTAAGACTTCTTAATGAACTTATTTAAAATTCCTGAAATATCTTCCGAAAGGTTTAAAAAATATACAATTAGCCCATAACAAAGTCCAACTATCAAAGATTTTAAACCAATATTTATTAGAGGATGAAAGGAAAAATCCCAGAAATAAAACAAGGAAACAAAACATAAAATAAGTCCAAATGTTTTTAACGTATTCATTGAAAAAGGTAACATTTTAAACTTTAGATATACAAATCCTATTTTTAAAATATTATATATCATGATCGCAATAAACGTTGCAAAAGCCGCTCCATTTATACCATAATTTGGAATTAAAACAACATTCAATAAAATGGCAATTACAGCTAATAATGCCCCTAATAATAACACTACTCTATAATAATCACTATTAAATAGGATTGCATTATTATTCCCAATTAGGTTATCTGATAGTTTTGCTATTCCTACTAAAAAAACAACAAGTAATCCACCACTAAACTCTTCTGGTATTATTTTATACAATTCATTAATATTTAAAACGATAATCAGAAATATAAAACCGCTAATAATAAAAAGGTTTAAAGAACTTTTCTTGTATAAGGTCTCCAGCCCCGGTTTATCCTTATTATTTAACATGGCCGCAGTAATTGGATTGGTTATTTGATGCATCGAACGCGCTGGAACACCTATAACTGTTGCTATATAAATTGCTACCCCGTAAAAAGCAACCTTTTCAATTTCTATAAATTGCCCAATCATAAACTTATCTATTTCTAACATAATATTAGCAATAGAGCCGGCAATAATAATGAGTAATGTATACTTTATAATAGAAGAAAGGTTTGGGATTTTACCGAATTTAAAAACAGGTGCCTTTATGCTAAATGCATAACACATCATAACCAAAGTCCTAATTATATATACCCCTATAACGCAGTACAAAAACTGATCAACAGACATCCAATTTAAAAAGATACCAATCAATAGTAATAATATCCCGATTCTATGAAACACCTCTTTCATAAAATTGCCAAATACGCTTTGCATTTGAACTTTCGCCCAGGAATAAAATACTTCGAAATAGGAAAAACATATAGCGGCTATAAAAATTAACCATACATAATCTTTAATTATTGGGTTTTTTTCTGAAAGTAAGTTTGAAATAAAATCGAATGATAGATAGCCAATAAGTCCAAAAGGAATGATTATAAATAATGGAAAAATAAGCATTAAACTCAAGAAGCTATTTCTAATATTTCGTGTTTTGAATCCTGAATAAAACTTGATAATAGCATTATGAACTCCTAAAGCAAACAATGGCATCATAATATTTGCAGTGGATATTACAAAGGCCACTAACCCATGATAATCATTAGGTAAAAATTTAGTATATAAAAATAACACATTAATAGCACCAATACCAAAACCAATGTAGGTTACAATGGTGTTTTTAAAAGCTTGCCTTTGTACTATTCCCATATTCTTTTTTAAATTCCCAATTTCATATTTACACCTAGAATTTGGTGCTTATTATAATTTATTTTCAATTAGTAACGCCAATTGCTTTGTCAACATTTTTCTACTGTATTGTTGTAAGCCAATAGCGTGACTTTTTAAGTTTCTCTGACCAAACGCCACATAATATTCTAATATTTTAGCCTTTAAAGTATTGTACTCCGAATACTCGAAAAATGCTCCCGTATTGGTCGTCTTAATAATTTTAGCCACATCGGCATCTTTTGGGCCCAAAGCAAGAATTGGTCTATTAGAAACCATATATTCAAATAATTTCCCAGGAATGATACACTTAGTCTCTTCTGAATTTATTTCAATCAAGAGTAAAACTTGGGATTGTTTTTGATAGCGAATCGCTTCTTCATGTGATACATAGCCAACTAAATTTACAAATTGAGACAATTGATATTCATCCAAACTCCGCAAAATATCTTTACTGACAGATCCCACTAAATTCAGTTGAAATTGAGACTCAAAAACTTTATCATCCTTAATAATATCACTTAAAACACGCCATAAAATCTCTGGATTTCTTTCAGAAAGCAAAGACCCTATATGCGCTAGAGTAAATTTAGAATCCAAGGTAGTTACACCTACCGAATTTACGTCATACCCATTAGTAATTACTGTAATTGGTTGTTTTGTAATACTTTCAAATTCTCGCTTCGTTGTCGGACTTGTTACAATTATATGGTCTGCCGTTTGAAGCACTTTCTTCTCTAATTTTTTGTGTTTTAGCCTCGCAGGTCTCAACAATTTTAATTTATTATGATAGCCAATCGTCGTCCATGGATCTCTAAAATCTGTAAACCAAGTCAACTTCAACAACTTTTTTAGTTGCAAACCAATAAGGTGCATACTATGTGGAGGACCAGTAGTAATAATGGTATCAATGTCATGTGTAATAATATAATCCTGAAGATATTTTACGGAAGGGTTTACCCAACTTTTTCGTGCATCAGGAATGAAAAAATTACCGCGGATAAATAACAATAATTTTTCAACAAATGTTTGACGCTTTTTTTCCTGAATAATGCCTTTGCTAATGGTTTTGGATCCTTTTTTAGACAATATCCCCGCTAATTTATACGGTTCTTTTATGGGCTGCTTCAACACTATAATTCCCTCAGGAATTTCATCCAATAAACTCTCATCTATAATGGGATAACTTGGGTTTTCAGGAATATATACAATAGGTTCTATATTGAAATCTCTAAAATATTTTACAAACTTCAACCAACGCTGTACTCCAGGCCCTCCGGCAGGAGGCCAATAATAAGCTATAATGAGTACTTTCTTTTTTTCCATTTTAGTCATTCCAATAAAGGGAGGAATGATATTTAATTTCTTCTTTTCTTAAACTCCCAAAATAATCCTCCTATTATTAACAAACCAAGACATACTGAACTTGCAAATGCAATAGTACTTCCTGTTTTTATAACCTGAGGTTCAAATTTATATTCTATGGTATGATTTCCTTCAGGAATATCCATACCTCTCAATATATAATTCACCCTAATATGATCAACTTTTTCACCATCAATATAAGCTTGCCACCCTTGTGCATAATAATTCTCCGAGAATACTGCAAAACCAGAGTTGGTGTTGTTTGAAGTGTATTTAAGATAATTAGGCTTGAACTCTGTTAACTTAATTGTTGCAAGTGAATCAACCTTATATGTTGGAATACCATTAGATTTATACTTACTTCCAAATTGATAATTATTTAGTAACGCAGTGTTTTTTGTATTCAAACTATCTAATGCAATAATTTCTTCATTAGCAGTTTCTACGACTTTAAATCCATCAACAAACCATGCATTACCATTAGCTTCAGAGTTATTAAATATTTGAGCTTGATTATTTTCTCCTGGGATTACAATATATTTTGTGTTTAACATACTCAATACTTCCAGATGATTCCTAGCTATATAAAAATCAAAAACATCATTATAGCGCTTCATTTTAGCGGCGTGATAGCCATTAAGTGAATTATGAAAATATGAGGGTTTTGTTCCTCTTGCTGTTAAATCGAACACACGAAAATGCGATTTATCTTTTTGAATTTCAATATCAATTGCATTAGCTTGATAAGGCTTTTGCACCTGTATGGCCGACACAAAATCATCGTTATTAACATAACGTCTATCCACAACTACCAAATCAAAAAGGATTAGCGCTGCAAAAGCAATAATCACTCTATTTTGCGATATTTTTTGTTTTAGAAACATCCAAACCACACCGGCAGACAATAACACTAAAACTAAAGTTCTTAAGGTATCTTCACTAAATATAGCGCGTCTATCAGCTTTAACGGCATCAATATAATCTTGTCCATACGCTTGAATAAATTGTCCATCTCTCAATCCAACAAAATCAAATAAACTCCCCTTAAAGGCATAAAACACAAGTGCAATACCTCCAGTTATAGCCATTGCATATTTCAAAGCTTTTAACTTTTCTTCGTTGCTATTAGCTTCTTTAAACAATCTAACCAATCCAAAAATTCCCAAAACTGGAATACATAATTCTAAAATAACCTGAATAGAGCTTACTGCTCTGAACTTATTATAAAGCGGAAAATAATCAATAAACAAATCGGTTAAAAAAGGCAGGTTCTTACCAAAAGATAATAGCAATGATAAAATCACACCTCCAGCAAGCCACCATTTTAAACGTCCCTTGACTAAAAACAATGCAAACACAAACAAAAATAATATGACAGCACCAACATAGGCAGGGGCTTCAACAATGGGTTGATCTCCCCAATAGGTTGGAGTTTGCTTCACTTCGTTTAAAGCTTGTATAGGCGTCGCTCCTAGTTTAATAAATGCATTATAGGTATTAGATTCTTTCCCAACATCTTCATAGCCTCCTCCACCCATAAAACGAGGAATAAATAAATTGAAACTTTCTAGTTTACCATAACTGTATTCTGTAATATATGACTTATCCAACCCACTGGTAATAGCCTTTGGTGACCCATTTGGATTTATGGTGAGTTCACTTTTACCACGGGTACTCTCTTTGACATATTCCTGAGTGGCCATAATATTGGTGGCGTTCAGGGCTACTGATAATATCACTGCAGAAACTAAAACACCAATGGACTTAAAAAAATGAGGAAGTTCTTGTTTTTTATAGGCGTCAATTAAATATGCAAAACCAAGTACAATAACCAACAATAATAAATAATAGGTCATTTGAAAATGATTAGCTACAATTTCTAATGCCATTGCTAACGCTGTAAGTAGAAACCCCCAAATGTATTTTCGCCTGAAAGTCAGTATAATTCCAGATAAAACTAAAGGCATATATCCTATTGCATGAGCCTTAGAGTTATGTCCAACACCTAATATTATAACGAGATAAGTAGAAAAACCAAAGGCAAGTGCTCCGAGCGCGGCCAATTTATAATCTACCTTTAACACTAACAATAATACATAAAAGCCCATAAAATACAAGAATAGGTAATCTGCTGGGCGCGGTAAAAACCGCAAGGATAAATCTACTTCTTTAATATAATTATGAGGGTATTTGGCTCCTAGTTGATAGGTAGGCATTCCTCCAAAAGCACTATTGGTCCAATAGGTTTCTGTTCCTGTTTGTTTCCGGAAATCATTCTGCTGTTTAGCCATTCCGGTATATTGCATAATATCACTCTGGAATATTTGCTTGCCTGTAAGTACTGGATTAAAATATACCAAAGCCACTACCACAAAGCCAATTAGAATTAAGACATGCGGAAGAATTTTTTTAAAAGAAAATTTCATGAAATGTTAGTGAAAATATTTTTTAGAAAATTAATCAATTTCTTCGTAATCTACATATTCACCAGCATCTTTATTTGAAGTTTTGTTTGCAATTGGTGCTTTATCAATTGAAATCTCCCCTTCTTTTTCAGTTTTCTGGGGTGGTTTTTGGGGTTGACCAAATTGTTGTCCAAACTTCTGTTGAGCTTTTTTTGAGACATAACGCATTAGTAATGGTGCAAAAATCCGAGATAAGATTTTTACGCCATACCAAACTAATACTATGATTAGAATTGTTCTTACGAATCCAGGAATGGAGGCATACTGCAACATGAATAAAATATTTCTTCAAAAATACAATTCTTACAATTTAAAATCCGTTGTAACATCATAAAAAAATAATAAAATCTATATATTTGATAAATAACAAATCGAGAATGAAATCAACCAAACCTTATGTTCTGCTTTTTGCATGTATGTGTATATGCACAAATGCATTAAGTCAATATACCGAAGTTATAAACTCCAATCGTCCAGGAGTTTCCCAAAGTGCCTTTTCTGTTGGAACTAATGTTGCCCAATTTGAAGTTGGCCCATATTTAATAAAAGAAGAGCGAACACCATCAACTAGTTATGAAGTTTCAGGTTTTGGTGTTGACTTTGCCGCTAGATATGGTTTACTTACAGAGGCCTTTGAAATTAATATTTCTGGAACTTATCAAAATGATACAAAGACATATCAATCTTCCATAAATTCTGAAACCAATAGAAGCAATTTCAAATCCTTTATCATTGGTGCCAAATATTTAATTTATGATCCAAACAAAAATGCTGGTGAGGATAAGCCCAATTTATACAGTTGGAAAGCAAATCACGGGTTTAAATGGCGCTCTTTAATTCCTGCCGTTGCAATTGCTGGCGGTATTCATTTTGATACCGATAACAACCCTTACATTGCTCCAGGAATTGAAGGTACTAGTCCAAGAGTTGCGCTGATAACACAAAATAATTTTGCTGGTGGCTGGGTGTTTGTAATGAATTTTATAAAAGAACGTATAGGAACAGAGCAATCTGATTTTCAATATATAATTACTTTAACACATTCATTTAGTCCTAAATGGGTCGTTTTTGGAGAAACTCAAGGTATAAAAAGTGATTTTTATGCGGATAATCTTTTCAGATTTGGTGGTGCATATTTATTGAGCAAAAATTTTCAGTTAGACTCAGCAGTAACGCTCAATACAAAGGATACTCCATCTATTTTTAGTGTTAATTTTGGAGCATCATATCGTTTAGATTTTCATAAAGATTAGATTTATACCTATGATTACAGTTAAAGAAGTTCGGTCTAAAAAAGATTTAAAAGCATTCGTGAAATTTCCATTTTCACTTTATAAAGATTCAAAATATTGGGTACCTCCAGTGATTAGTCAGGAAGTTAAAACCTTTAGTAAAAAAGATAATCCAGTATTTAATGATGCTGAAGCAACCTTATTTCTCGCTTATAAAGGGAATAAAATTGTTGGTCGTGTTGCTGCAATTATTAACTGGTTAGAGATAAAGGATCAGGGAGTAAAGAAAATGCGCTTTGGTTGGTTTGATGTTATTGATGACATCTCGGTAAGTGAAGCTTTACTTAATAAAGTTCATGAGATTGGAAAAGCAAATAACCTTGATTATATGGAAGGCCCTGTTGGATTTTCCAATTTGGATAAAGTTGGTGTACTCACCTTTGGTTTCGACCATATTGGCACCATGATAACTTGGTATAATTACCCCTATTATGCAAAGCATTTTGAACAATTAGATTATACTGTTGAAAAGGAATATCTAGAGAATAAACATGCTTTTAAGGATATAAAATCAGAAAATTTTTCAAGAATTCAGGAAATCATAAAGAAACGTTATGGATTAAAACCTTTATATTTTTCTAAAACAAAGGAGGTCATGCCTTATGCTAATAAAATGTTCGATTTGTTTAATGAAAGTTATTCTTCTTTATCTTCATTCGTAGCCATTAATGATATTCAAAAAGAATATTTTAAAAAGAAATTTTTAGGATTTATCAATCCTGAGTATATAAAATTTGTGGTTGATAAAAATGATGACTTAGTGGCTTTTGGAATTGTAATGCCTTCCTACTCTGAAGCATTGCAAAAAATGAATGGTAAATTATTCCCATATGGAATCAAACATTTATTAAAAGCTAAAAAACATAGTAAAACAGTTACCTTTTATTTAATTGGCGTACACCCCGAATATCAAAACAAAGGTGTTCATGCTATTGTTTTTAATGAATTTCACAAAACTTTTTCTGAGAAAGGAATTTTGGAATGTATTAGAACACCTGAGCTTGTTGAAAATACAGCCATCCAAAAGCTTTGGAAAAATTTCAATCCAGTAACACATAAAAAACGCTGTACCTTTAGAAAAAATATCGCATAAAAAAAAGCCACTTTAAAAAAGTGGCTTTTTTTTTACTAATATATAAGTTTCCTTATTCACCCATAGCAGCTGTAACTGCAGCAGATAAACGTTTATAAGTTCCATTTAATAATCGCTCTCTAATTGAAGAAAACGCAACTAATGTTTCTTCTACATCTTCTAAGGTATGTGTTGCCGTAGGGATCATTCTTAAAAGAATAATGCCTTTAGGAACTACTGGATATACAACAATTGAACAGAAAATACCATAATTCTCCCTTAAGTCTCTAACTAATGCCATAGCTTCAGGAATACTTCCCTTTAAGAATACTGGAGTCACACAACTTTGTGTTGTACCAATATCAAAACCTCTTTCCTTTAAACCAGACTGTAATGCATTAACAATATTCCATAAGTTATTTTTCAACTCTGGCATAGTTCGTAACATATCTAAACGCTTTAAAGCACCAACAACCAACTGCATTTGCAGTGACTTAGCAAACATTTGAGAACGTAAATTATATTTTAAGTAATCAATTATTTCTTTATCGGCCGCAATAAAAGCACCTGTGCCTGCCATTGATTTTGCGAAAGTTGCAAAATATACATCTATATCATCCTGAACTCCTTGCTCTTCACCTGCTCCAGCTCCTGTTTTACCTAAGGTTCCAAAACCATGAGCATCATCAACAAGAAATCTGAAGTTATATTTCTCTTTAAGGGCTACTATCTCTCTAAGTATACCTTGTTCTCCACGCATCCCAAAAACACCCTCAGAAATCACTAAAATACCGCCTCCAGTTTGTTCGGCCATTTTAGTAGCTCTATCAAGATTTTTTTCTAAACTTACTACATCATTATGCTTATAAGTGAAACGTTTCCCCATATGCAATCGTACTCCATCAATAATACAAGCATGAGAATCAACATCATACACTATAATATCGTTCTTCGAGACTAAAGCATCAATTGTAGAAACCATCCCCTGGTAACCAAAATTCAATAAATATGCAGATTCTTTATTAACAAAAGTTGCTAATTCTTCTTGTAATTGCTCGTGTAGCGCTGTATGTCCAGACATCATTCGTGCACCCATTGGATAAGCAGATCCGTAAGCCGCTCCGGCTTCTGCATCTACTTTACGAATTTCAGGGTGATTTGCCAATCCCAAATAGTCATTTATACTCCAGGTAATAACATCTTTCCCTTGGAATTTCATTCTATTAGAAATTTGCCCTTCTAATTTTGGGAAAACAAAATAACCTTCCGCCTGCGATGCCCATTTTCCTAATGGCCCCTTGTCCCTGTAAATCTTTTCAAATAAATCCCTCATTAAGTTATCAGTCTTAGTTAGATGCTGCAAAATTATACAAATAATTCCTTACTACATAATTATTTTATTCAACACCTGTTCATAATTTTTTTCACAAAAAAAGACCCTGTAATTAACTGAAAACCAGATTACAGGGTGTTTAATCATAAGTGTATTATTAATCTATATATTGTATTGTCTTTACTGTTGCCTCATTTATGCTATCAAAGAAGCCTTGCTCTTCCATCCATTTATCGCTATATACCTTACTCATATAACGTGATCCATGATCTGGAAATATTACAACAATTTTATCTCCTTCTTTAAATTCTCCGCTTGCATTAAGTTGTTTTAATGCTTGAAAAGCAGCACCACTTGTATATCCTACAAATAATCCCTCAGTTCTCGCAATTGCTCTAGCTGTATGCGCACTTTCTTCATCTGTAACTTTCACAAACTTGTCAATAACATCAAAATCGGTAGCCGTTGGAATTAAATTTTTTCCTAACCCTTCAATACGGTATGGATAGATCTCATCGGCATCAAATTCTCGAGTTTCATGATATTTTTTCAATACAGAACCAAAAGCATCTACACCAATTACCTTAATATCAGGATTTTGTTCCTTTAAATATTTTGCTGTACCAGAAATTGTTCCTCCAGTACCACTACATGCTACTAAATGTGTGATCTTTCCTTCTGTTTGATCCCAAATTTCAGGACCTGTAGACCTGTAATGTGCCTCAAGGTTTAAGTTATTAAAATATTGGTTGATATATACTGAACCTTTTATTTCTTCATGCAAGCGTTTTGCTACTTGATAATAAGATCTAGGATCGTCTGCACTAACATGAGCAGGACATACATAAACCTCTGCACCCATAGTTCGTAACATGTCAATTTTATCTGCAGAAGATTTAGAACTTACAGCCAAAATACAGTTATACCCTTTAATAATGCTAACCATTGCAATACTAAAACCAGTATTTCCAGAGGTAGTTTCTATTATGGTGTCACCAGGCTTTAGGATTCCCCTTTTCTCGGCTTCTTCTATGATGTATAATGCAATTCTATCTTTAGTGGAGTGTCCAGGATTAAAAGCTTCTACTTTAGCTAAGTATTCTCCTTTAAAATCTGAGACTATGTTATTGAGTTTAATAAGAGGTGTTTTCCCGATGAGGTCCAATACATTATCAAATACTTGTTTGTGTTGTTTCATAAACGTAATCTGAGCTACTAATTTATTAAATGTAAGCTAAAAC
>Ga0209395_1003528_pt1 | contig 19267 bp, 16 predicted proteins | sample GOMGulsemesocosm_3_FD_184635 | JGI IMG/M metagenome (GOLD analysis project Ga0209395, IMG submission 184635) | Methane-oxidizing microbial communities from mesocosms in the Gulf of Mexico - GOM9D Gulf of Mexico (SPAdes) (version 2) | ecosystem: Environmental > Aquatic > Marine > Cold seeps... | reverse complement strand
AATTTGGGGTGTACAACCGTCCATCAACGAATAAGAAATGAGAGTAGTGAATTTACTCTGGAACTTTTAAATGCTAGCTCAGACCCTACTCTTCAATAAGTAAGGCCTGATAATAGTTCTTCGTGGACTTAATCGATAGCCAAGCTAATTATGCTGCTCCTTTGGCTATATTTTAAACTTGGCTAATGATTTATTCATCAATTGGGTATGAGATTCTAGATCTTGACATTGCAACATGTTTTCACTGGCACAAATGTGAGCGGATTTCGCCGCCTCGGCAATACTCTGTGAACTTTGTTGAATGTTATTGATCACACTAGCCTGCTGTTCAGTGGCTGCGGCAATCAATTCCGCGTTAGAACTGACCACTTCGATTGCTTTGCCAATCACCGCCAGGGAATCAGTACTCAGCTGGGTCTGCTGCACACAAGTATCTGCAGCTTTTAATCCGTTGCTCATGGCATCAACCGCCCCTGAAACCCCCTGTTGTATTTCATCGATGATAGTTTGTATCTCTTTGGTGGAGTCTTGAGTACGCCCCGCCAGAGTACGCACTTCATCTGCGACCACTGCAAATCCGCGCCCTTGCTCACCTGCCCGCGCAGCCTCTATTGCGGCATTTAGCGCCAACAAGTTGGTCTGTTCCGAGATACTTTGAATGACACTGATGACACTGCCAATGGCGGCACTGTTACCCTGCAATTTGTTGATAATAAGGTTGGCCCGTTCCACTTCTCTGGCTAAATCGCTGATATGATCACTCGTGATTCTGAACTGGTTATTGGCATTGTTGACTTCCTGAAAGGCTGTCTCCGTTTTATTCTTAGTGGTCAATATATCCATTCCCACTTCTGTGATGGAAGCCATTGCCTGATTTATCGCCACAGCCATCATTTGTGTATCTTTCGCTTGTTGCTCTGCGCCTATTCCCCCCCGTTGCACTGATTCAGCGAGTAATCCAGTAGACTCTACTACGCTGTCTGAAGCCCCTTGGACATTTTTCAGCGTATCATTTAGGGAGTGAGTTAAGGTATTGACACTTTTAGAGATTTTCGCCCCCTCATGATGACCACTGACATGCAGTCGATGGGTTAAATCACCACTGGCCAAAATCGCAGTAGAATCAAGAATTTCCTGCAAGTGGCTTTGAATTCTGTGTCGATAGATTATTGCTAAAAAGAATACCAGCAGCACCAGAGAGGCTGCGATAATAGCCACTACCTGCCAACCTAAACTATTACTCGCCAGATACTGGCGATCGAGGTTGAGACTAATCTCCAACACCCCGCGCACATCGCCTAATTTCCAATCATTTTTAGGAGTGTCAGGGCGCGAATTATGACAATTAACACAAGACTCAGCGACGAGTTTATCGGCCACAGCCACTCGGGCAAAAGTACCTTCAGAGGTGGTTTCTACTTTGGAATAGATTTTCTCGGGCTCTGCAACTAACGACTTCCAGGCCTGCTGTTGAAAATCGTCTAACTGGCGATTTGTACGTCCCGGAAATGGAAAACCACTGTATAAGTTCATCGACATTTCTGAACTTGCCATCAAGGCACTTAGATCGTGGATCATAGTGGCAGGCAAAGGTATATTTTTGTCCCCTTGCTGGTGATTGATACTGGGTACTAAGCCATTGGCCAATGCCTTTTTGATCACATTTTTATTGTAATAACCGCGCAATATTTTAAATTGATTGGCGATGTTTTCTCCGGTCCTGACCGCCTCCGACTGACCATTACTGTTAATCAATGTGGGAATAAGGAATTGTAAGGCTATACCCAATACCGCTAAAAATGCAACCAGGGGGATAGTCATACGCCAGAAGAAACTAGTTAATATTTTATTCATAGTCACACACTCAATTTGCTAGATAAAATGAGTGTAGTACAAATATTAAGAGTTTCAATGAATAGGAAGATAAACAGCCATCACGCTAGAAATTATATATAAATTACTATATTTCAAATAGTTACATATTTTAAGCTCACTATCTAGCAAGGCCATTTTCAAAAATTAATTATTGGTTTGGTATGCTAAGAATTACAACCTTGAATAAAAATACTCTGTCATCGACCACTTACAGCAGCGACTAATCCGGCCCTGATCGGATTGGTTACAGCTGGGTAACGTCTTGTTGCCCTCCACCTTGACTATAAGGTAGATAAAAATCTATTAACTGCTGTTGATAGTTATCCTTCAAAACAGTGCTCTGCAGAAATGATGAGGTTGCAATATTAGCTTGATACCATTGCCTGTATTTTCTCCAGACAACTGAATCTTCAGGTAACTTAAAGTCCCTATAATACTGCAGTAGTAAATTAATCCGATAGGCAAATGGGATCAGAGCAATGTCCACTGCGCTAATGTGTTCACCGTTAAAAAACGGCCCCCGGTGGTCAATGGCCTGTGCAAACTCTAGTAATCCATTGATCAGTCGTCTTTTATCAGCTGCAGTATCAACCCTATCGTCGGAAAATTTCAGGTAACGGTAGAAATAGGGAATGATGCGTTTATTGATATGTTCAATCCAGTATTTTTGCTCCGCGTTGATAAAAGCATCAATTGAGAATAATGAGGGTTCTGATGGTTGAATCTGATCACAGAATTCTATAATACGTGTTGAATCTACAATACTATGTTGCCCTGGAACAGTAATTACTGGTACTTGCCCGGTGTTGCGGGAAATGTCCATCCAGCGGTTCGTTTTCAGATAAGGATCGATTTCAACATATTCAAAAGATACTTTTTTAACCAGCAGAGCCAGCCATGCTCTCTGGGCAAAAGGACAATACCAGGCACTGTATAATTTCATAAATATTTTCCCGTTTTTCTATCATCGATTTCGTACAAATATTCTATGTGTTCGAGAACTGAACTGAAATGGCCAATATTAATAGATAGATGTGCAAAGCTGCACAGAGAAATGAAAAGACAAAACTGAGCCACACAATCGATACTTGTCAACTCTGTTTAGCGGACTCATCGGCCAGTTCAGCCAACCACAGGCAAAAGGCCTGCACCGCAGCGCAATTCTCACGCTGTGGGTCTAATTGTAGATAGTGCGCACCGACCGCGATTGGCGATTGAACTGTGGCAGCAACCAACGAGCCCAGCGTCATCTCCCGCTGTACATAAGCGATATTAGCCAGAGCGATACCGTGACCTGCCACAGCCGCTTGGATCGCCACATCGTCCTGTTCAAATTTTAAGGCACTGTCTATTGGCAGGGGCTGCAGCTCCAGCATCTTTGCCCAAAGTCGCCAATCGCGACCGGTCACCTCATTTAATAATAGTTTTTGTCCGGACAATTGCCCTAAACTAAAAGGTTTATGTTGTGGCAAATACCCCGGCGAGCAGACCGGTAATAACCATTCGGTCAGCAGTTTTTGCTCAGATATTGTGGAGACGCCTGAAGTTGTTAAATGATAATTAATTTGTACGTCAAACACTTTTCCGCGCAGCGACTGCTCATTAGTACTGGCCTGTAATTGCACGCTGTACTGAGGGTAACGGCGTTCGAAATCTGCCAGGTTTGGCAACAGGCAGCGTATTGCGAAGCTGCTGGAGGCGCAGATTGAAATCTCAGATTCGTCAGCTAATATTTGCGCCGATACTTGAGATATATTCGAAAATGCTGACTGTGATACCGAGAGTAATAAGCGCCCGGTATCGGTCAGTTCGACCCCGCGACCACTTTTTCTGAACAGCGGTTTCTGATAGTAACTCGCCAACAGTTTCATTTGTCTGCTAACTGCACCTTCAGTTACATTCAGCTCAGCGGCTGCTCTGGAAAAACTTAAATGTTCTGCGGCAATACAAAAGTAGTGTAATGCGTTTAAGGGCGGTAATTTCATTATCATCTCTCTTTACATTTTCTCAAGCTTAGCTATAACATTTATCCTTTGTTTTAACTAGCTGTAGTGTGTTGTAATTTGGCCATACACACATAGGATTAATATTTCAATGACAGCGACAAATCACTGCAACCAGTCTGATCTGGTGGCCAATAAAAACCTGATTCACTTCAATAATGCCGGCGCTTCACTGATGCCGAAGACAGTTCTGCAGGCGCAGATAGAGCATTTAACCTTGGAGGCCAGTATTGGCGGTTATGAGGCCGCCAATGAGAAATCGGCGCAAATCGATGCTGTGTACCACAGTGTCGCTACACTCATAAACTGTAAGAGCGAGGAAATCGCCCTAGTTGAAAATGCCACTATCGCCTGGATGTCAGCTTTCTATGCAATAGACTTTAAAGCCGGGGATAGGATTCTCACTGCCGAGGCTGAATACGCCTCCAACTACCTCGCGTATTTGCAGCTCAAGCAGCAAAAAGGCGTGATTATCGATGTGATTCCCTCTAATGCCGAAGGTGAACTCTGCTGCCAAACTCTCGAGTCAATGATAGACGATAAGGTCAAGCTGATAGCTATTACTCATATCCCCACCAATGGTGGCTTAGTCAACCCGGCAGAGGCAGTAGGTGCTATCGCCAAGAAGCACAATATTTTGTATTTGCTGGATGCCTGCCAAAGCGTCGGGCAAATGCCGGTAGATGTTGCCGCTATTGGTTGCGACATACTCACGGCCACCTCCAGAAAATACCTAAGAGGCCCCCGTGGAGCAGGTTTTCTGTATGTCAGCGATAAAATTGTAGAGCGTTTACATCCGGCGATGATTGACTTGCGCGGTGCGAGATGGACCGAGCTGGACCAATATCAATTGCAGCCCGGCGCCAGGCGTTTTGAAAACTGGGAAAACAACTACGCCGCGCTGTTGGGCATGGGCTGCGCAATCGACTACGCTCTAACCATAGGATTGCAGCAAATCGCCGAGCGCGCCTTTGAGCTAGCCCGCTATACCCGAGAGCAATTGTCGCTACTCGATTGCGTGCAAGTTTACGACATCGGCAGTCAACAGTGCGCTATAGTGACATTCGCCAGCAGCAAGATGGCCTCGACTGAACTGGTCAAAGTGCTTAAAAACTATCACATCAATGTCAGTAGCTCATCCCCGGGCAGTACTTTGATTGATGCGAGCAGGCGTCAATTACCAGTATTAGTACGCGCCTCAGTACATTACTTTAATGACAAAGCTCAAGTTGATCAGCTGCTGGTAGCGCTACGAAAGATACTTAGCGTGTAACAGTGACACACTTAAATAGCAGGCTACATGATGGATGTTTTAATCGTTGTTGATATGCAAGAAGGCACGATCAGTGACTCGGATAAATACGATGTCCCAGGTGTCGTCGAGCGTATCAATTTGCTGTCGCAACAAGTGCGCAGCAGAGACGGCAAGGTCATATTTATCCAACACGACGGAACCCCGAGTGAGGGGTTGGCCCCTTATTCAGATGGCTGGAAAATCCTCAAAGCACTACAGCAAAGTAACGAAGATACAACAGTGCGCAAGACCACTAACGATGCATTTTATAAAACCCAATTGAGTTCTATTCTGACTAAGATGGGCGCAAAACGGTTAATATTTTGCGGCTGGGCCACTGATTTTTGTGTCGACACTAGCATCAGGGCGGCGATCAGCCGCGACTATCAAGTTTGCGTCGCGGCCGATTGCCATACACTCAGTGATCGGGAGCATCTGACTGCACAGCAAGTTATCACTCACCACAACTGGGTCTGGAGTAACATGCTTTCCCCGGTCAGCGCCCCTGAGGTATTATCTATGGCAGAGATTTATTGATCGAATGATATCGACAACATACCCATAAGCCAGCGCTGTATCTGGCTTATCTGTATCTCCCCTAGCCCGCCAACTGTTGCATAATCTGTTGTTTAAAGCTTTGTAACTGTCCCCGGGAGACTTTGTTATCAACTGCTGATAGCTGCTCTATCTGCAAGCTATCGGCACCTTGAAACTGCATAAACTCTGCAATTTCCCGGACCAGCGGCACTAAAAGTTCAGCTAATTTATCGCTGTGCAAATGCAAGTGTAAAAGATCCATGCGCCGTTCTTTACGTTGCACTTTTACGTCCATAGTGCCAACAAACTGCTGCCCCTGCAGAATCGGCAGGCTAAAATAGCCGAACAGCCTTTTTGGCTTGGGAACATAACACTCCAACTGATAATTAAAATTAAACAGCTGCTGCATGCGTTTGCGCTGAATCAACAAGTTATCAAATGGCGACAATATCTTCACTTTAGAGCGAGAGAGCTTCTGCTTCAGCAATTTCTCGACCCCCGCCCTGGCAAAATACACATCTGCCCCCACTTGCAGTTGTACTATCAGCCCCTGCTCTAACATCAGCTGTAACTGTTGTTTGATACTTGTTTTAAACCCCTTCAACAGATAGCCAAAGTGCTCGGCTTTAGCGATAGCATTGGCTTGCAGATACTGTTCAATCAGAAATTGGCAGTGCTGTGCAGTGCTCGGCACTGTGCGATCCACATCAGCAGGTAGCACCTTGTCACTAAGGTCGTAAACTTTCTGGAAACCACGGCGCTCTGTGACCATAAGATCGCCCTGCATAAAAAGCTGCTCCAGGGCAATTTTCGCCGGTTTCCAATCCCACCAGCCGCTGTTGGTATGTGTTGCACTGGCGAAGTCTCTGGCCATCATGGGCCCGCAGTCGGCAATTTCCGCCAACACTTGCGCCATCATTTTGGGGTCTTTCTTAAACCAGTGCTGCTCGCCATTTTTCAGTGCCAGCTTGCGTGGCAGGCTATATCTATAAGCTGACATAGGAAGGTAAGCTGCGGCGTGCGACCAGTATTCAAAGATGCTGCCACTGCGCTGCAACTGGTTCAAATGCTGTTCTTTATAGCCTTTAACCCGGTTATATAAACTGTGGTGATGGGCTCTATTAATGACTGAAATCGAATCTATTTGGATATAACCTAAATGCTCCAGTGACTGCAGCACCCCTCGCTCGCCCCGGGCTGCTTTAGAGCTTATGTGCAGCTGTTGCTGCAAAACAATTATTTTTTGCGCTTGCGTTAAACTGATATGTTGCAACTGTGGCATTGAATAATCCTGTATTGGCTGACCCTGGAAAGTAACTGTTTAATCACACTATTGTTCAGTAGCACGCTGCTTTAATCAACAGCCTTTTATATCACCGGGATAACTTTTTGTTGCAACCTTTGCAACCGTACAAACTGGCAAATAAGTAACGTAAATGCCTGAGATAATTAGGGCTATCGACAAATACAATTGCTACACTCACACTCTTCAGGGTCATTAGCCCCACCAGCTGCAATTGTTAAAAGGTTTTCTATGCGCTATTTACACACTATGGTCAGAGTGACAGATTTAGATGCGTCACTAAAGTTTTACTGTGATTTACTCGGCTTAGTTCAAGTCAGAAGAAAAGACTTTGAGCGGGCTCGTTTTAGTCTGATTTTTCTCGCGGCACCGGGCAACACTGATGCAGCACAGACGAGCAGTCCACTGCTAGAGCTGACCTACAACTGGGACCCACAACAGTATGACGAAGGGCGTAATTTCGGCCACCTGGCCTTTGAAGTGGATGATTTGTACGCTATCTGTGAAAAGCTCATGGCTGCCGGGGTCGTGATTAACCGTCCGCCTCGCGATGGCTATATGGCCTTTGTTCGCTCCCCTGACAACATCTCTGTTGAGTTACTGCAAAAAGGCGCTGATTTGCCACCCGCCGATCCCTGGCAGTCCATGGAGAACATAGGTTCTTGGTAAGTTTGTTTAACAGTATCGAAAAGCTGCTCAACCACAGCCCGGTCGAACTGGGCTTTGACTACAGTATTGTGCGCAGCGCTAAGCGTAGGACTCTGTGTATTCAAATTAAGCGCGGCGATGTACGAGTGCTGGCACCGGGCAACTATCCGCAGCGCGAGATCGAACATTTCATCCGCGCCAAAGCGCAGTGGATTAATAAAAAACTGCAATTACAGTTGTTGCGCCGCGAGCAGTTGCAACCGCTGCAAGATGGCTCGCAGCTGTTGTGTAGAGGACAGATAAAAACCCTGCAAGTGCAGATCGCTAAAACTTTTTCACTGTCCGAAACTGAGCAACAGCTGTGTTTGTATATACCTGGCAGGGTTAGCGAACAAAATCATCAAGCCTATGTAAAAAGGCAACTTGGCAGCTGGTTTCAAAGCCAAGCGCTGGCGTACTTACCAAAGCGTTTGGCCCAGCTCAGTGCGCAAACTAATCTGCAGCCAAGCGACTGGCAGATTAAAAAGTACAAGGCGCGCTGGGGAAGTTGCAACAGCCAGGGACTTATCAGCTTAAATTACCTGCTGATGATGACCCCGGATTTTGTCATCGATTACGTATTAATTCATGAACTCTGTCATTTAAAACAGATGAATCACTCGGCAAAATTTTGGGCGCTGGTGCAAAAACACTGCCCACACTATCAATTGGCGAAGCAATGGCTAAAACAGCACAACGGGCTATTACAAGCTTTTCATCAATAATCATTTGGATATCTATCAATGTTAAACTGGCACTGCAAAAGCTATCAACAGCTCTCGGCCAATCAGTTATTTGCCATTTATCAAGCCCGCCAGCAGGTCTTTATTGTCGAGCAGAACTGCCCCTACCCAGATATAGATCTTTTAGATAAACAATGCCTGCACTTATTTGCCTGCAACGACGCCACTGAGAAAGACCCTGAGCCAGAAATTCTCGCCTATCTGCGTATTATTCCACCTGCAACCCAGTATCCACAGGCCTCTTTTGGCCGAGTATTAACCACAGAGGCAGCACGTGGTACAGGAGCAGGTAAAACGCTAGTGGCCAAAGCCCTGCAGCATCTAGAGCAGGCACACCCCAGTGTAGATATAAAAATTTCCGCACAGCTTTACTTGCAAAAATTTTATGCCAACTTCGGTTTTGTGGCCATTTCTGATGTTTATCTCGAAGATGACATTGAGCATCTGGACATGCTTTTAAAGCACGACTAAACTTGCACAAATAACTGACAGCAGAACCTGTGACAATTACTGGATTCACGTCTGCTAACCGCTGGGGGATATTAGATGAATCTTGATATGTTGATGCTTTACACTGTGGTGGCGTTCTTTTATGTGATCAGCCCGGGCCCCGCGGTCTTTTTAGCAATCTCTAATTGCCTGTCTAACAGTCTCAAAGCTGTCGCTTATTCCACCCTTGGCAACATCAGCGGTCTATTTATTCTCTCTTCTGTTTCCATGCTGGGGTTAGGCGCGCTATTGATGACATCTGCGAGCTTATTTTTAGCGGTCAAGGTGATAGGTGCGCTGTATTTACTGTACTTGGGAATCAAACAAATCCGCATGGCAGGGAAGGCAAAGATGACCGCTCAGGGACAGCCGAATATGCCCGGAAAATCTATGTCTAAATATTTTCAAGAAGGTTTCATTCTGGCGTCCACTAACCCGAAGCCGATCTTATTTTTCACCGCACTATTCCCGCAATTTCTGCAACTTGAAGGCAATGTCAGCCTGCAATTTTTCAGCATGACCGGCATTTTCATGCTGCTCTCATTCGGCTCGTTGATGAGCTACGCAATAGTTTTCAAACACGCCAAAAGCGCCTTGACCAAAGGCCAGAGAATGGCATGGTTTCACCGTATAACCGGTGGCCTGTTTATCGGTATGAGTGCGGTTTTATTACAGTTGAAAAACAACAGCTGATGTATTAATCAGTCGAACTAACAGTGGCGCTGCCACTGTTATAAAGGTATCAACAGCCGCGCTGCTTCGGCGACACCCAAAGGCATTGCAGGCCCCATGCGCAGCAGCCCCTAGTTATTGCCCTACTCAATAGCTTTACGCTTTTTCGACTGCCTCCAGATGTCATAGACAAAAATCATCAGGGCCAGCCAGATGAAAGCAAAAGTCGTTAACTTGGTTGCGTCTAATACCTCGCCAAATAAAGTGATCGCCATCACAAACATCATACTTGGGCCTATGTATTGAAACAGTCCCATCATATAGTAGGGGATACGCACCGCCGCTGCCGCAAACGCCAATAACGGCAAACTGGTAATAACACCGGCGCAGATAAGAGTGATATTTAACGTCAAAGTATTGTCGCTTAAATCACTGGAGGCAGAATCTAATTGTAGCCAATACAACAGCGCCAGAGGCAATAGTATCGCCGTCTCGACAAATAATCCGGTGATTGCCTTTAACTGCACTTTCTTTTTAATCAATCCATAGACACCAAAGCTACCGGCCAGCACCAGCGACACCCAGGGGATAGAACCAAATACCAGTAACTGAATCAACACTCCACAGGCCGCCAATGCCACTGCAAATAACTGTAATCTGGGTAGCCGCTCTTTGAGAAAAACAACCCCCAGCGCCACATTTAACAGCGGGTTGATAAAGTAACCCAAACTCGCCTCCAGTATTTGATCGCTGTTCACAGCCCAGATAAAGACCAGCCAATTAAAAGCCACTAAAACCGCCGTCACTAGCAGTATTGCCAATTTTTTAGGCTTTTTCAGCAACAACAATACTTGCTCAAGCTGCCCACTGGCCAGTACCAGAAAAAAAAGTAACACAAAAGACCAGATAATCCGATGCATTAAAATTTCCGCAGCTGGCACTTGATCCAGAAGTTTAAAATAGAGAGGGGCAAATCCCCACATAACATAAGCAGCTAAAGCGTATATAACACCTTGCTTAAATTCGGTTTTTTCCATATTGATATTGAACAATCCTGACTAGTCGTGAAATAGTAATGCGCGCTTAAGTTGCAACTAAAATACCTTAATCACAGTCGCCGCCAACACAACTACGGCTGGTACTGCGCTCTAAGGTTTCAATTGGCAGACAAGTTACTGCGGGGTTCTTTCCCGGGTTACTGTATTAACAAAGGCAAAGCTGTGCGTTGTAAACCCTGCCCAAAAGACCAGGCTTATACGCAAGTTGAATAACTTTGCAACACAGTCTACTGGCAAAAGGCTGCGATAAGCCAGCCTAAATGGCTTTTTTCACATTAGTTAATCTAGCTTGAATTAAGCTCTGCTTATTTATTCTTTTTAAGTTATTTCAGGAGGTTAAATAGCAGTTGCGGACCTGCCTCAGGGGGGAGTTATAGCTGTTAAACATTTCAATTGGCTCAAGACCATTGCGCCTCGTCGCAGAACTCTATGTTAAGTAATTGATACAATTTTTACCGCTTTGCTGGATTATGCGTATCTTTGCATTCATTATCCCCTATCCGTTAATTTACATGTGCTTTGGCTGTATCTATGCCAGTGTCTGTCTGTTTGGATTGCTTAGCACCGCTGTCTAGCGCCTCAATAATTGCTGTGCTAATACCTGTGATAGAGGTCGTTCTGCAAACGGCTCCCATCTCAGTGGCGACTTTGGCCATCCCATATACCACACTACTGGCTTCGTTTTGCACTATAGTAAAGACCCCATGGCGCTTCAGCTCTAACAATCCCTGTGCACCATCGCATCCCATACCCGTCAGCACCACCGCCACCCGATTCCAACCTTCAACTTTTTTTGCCGACTCAAACAAGACATCGATTGATGGCTTAAAGCCGTTATTGGGCTCTTCGTCCGTCAACCTTAAGACTAGTTTTTTCGCTCCCAACTGCACCACTTTTAAGTGTCTGCCCCCCTTGGCGATGTACACATGATCATTGAGTACCTCAACGCCGTCCGCGGCTTCACAGACAGTCACAGCGCAGACTTCATTTAACCTTTTAGCCAGTAAGCCCGAGTAATCTTGGGGAATGTGCTGCACTATACATATAGGCGGTGTGGCAGCGGGTAATTGTCTTAACACTACCTCCAGTGCATCTACCCCCCCGGTTGATGCCCCTAACAGCACCAGTGCCGAGTTTTGGTAGGGCACAGTGAAACTCTTTTGCTCGCCCTGCTGTTCCCTGGCCAGGGACAGAGTCTGCTGCAAATATTCTTTTGATTGGTGCGCCGCTTTTAACTTAGCCTGTACTTCTATTAATGAAGACTTATCAATATAGCCAAACACCCCAAGACTCAGAGCTTTAAAGACCACCTCTAGCCCATGCTGTTGCAGTGAAGTGATAATCAGCATAGGGGTTTGATAGCTTTGCATGTAACTATCGATCAACTCTAACCACTGTGGATCTCCACTGTCTAAATCTAAGGTAATTACATCTACGGCTTGAGATTCGATCACTGCTCTAGCGGCTTTAATGTTGGATGCCTGTGCGATAACCGTCAGATCATCGTCTTGTTCTATGGCTGCCTGCAGTAAGTTGCGCATTCTGATTGAGGGGTCAATCACTAGCACTTTGATCTGCCGCTTTTTTGCAACTTGATGCTGTGCAGGCTGCTGGCGCAACAGCGAATCACTGAAGTCATCACGGTGAATAGCCTTAAAACACACCTCCCCAGAAACCGCATTAAATTGCACTTGCCGGCCGATAGCCCCCCCGACTGACTGTCCCAAGACAAGGATGTCAAACTCCGCCAATGTGCACATCGCGATCGCCACATTTGAGCGACCTATTTGTAGGTCCGACATCGACTCACCGTACTGTAAGTCACCACCGCCTAACACCCTGGCCTGTATGTTTTGTAGTTGCGAGCCACACTGCTTAAATTTTCTTATCAGCGCTACAATAGCCTCACTACCATAGTCTTTAGCAATGTATGCGGTGTTACTGTCAGCGTTAGCTACCGGCAGGCTGTAGTGGCACATTCCACCCCTCTTTGTCTCTTTATCCCAGAGACAAACAGTCACACCGGTTCCAACCACCGTGGAAAAAAGAACCGCCTGTTGATCGCTAAAGCCCATCTCTGCGGATCGGACGTGGATTACTTTCATTACTCGGCCCTTTTTTGATAAACAGAGCTACCCACTTGCACTAAACCTAAGTTCAGATCTTGCAAAGTTTCCGCCAGGCCAACAAATAAAAGCCCCCCGGGCATTAGCCTGTCTACCAGCGTTTTTACTATTTTGGCGGCGCTCTGCTTGGAGAAAGAGTAAAGAACGTTGCACAGAAATATGAAGTTGAAGTCAATTGGTAAATGATCTTTGTAGTCGATTAGATTGTGCGCGCGAAACTTCACAAAACGCCGTAACTCTTTAGAGACGACATATTCTTCGCCGTTACGGGTGCCTTTTTGGCAAAAGTATTTGTGTTTATCCATACGTGAGACCTTATGCAATTGCTCTTTCTGGTATATTCCCTGGCTGGCACTGCTCAGGCACTGAGCATCAATGTCTGTTCCCAATATCTGATAGTTGAAATCCTGCCCTTGCAGCTGCAGATTTTCGCAGGCGATTGCCAGTGAATACACTTCTTCACCACTGGAGCAGCCCGCCGACCAAATAGAGACAGAATCTGTTTGTAATGCGCAAATTGCGCTGCGCAGTTGCTCAAAATGGCAGCGCTCTCGAAAAAATTCAGTTTCATTAGTGGTGAATGTGTTGATGAACTCGCGCATCTCCAGGGGGCTTAAATCTTGTTGCAAATACTGTTCATATTCTGCATAGCTGTTAAGTTTTAATTGCACCAATCGCTGCTTAAGTCGATTCTCCATCATGTTAATTTCATCTGCTGGCAGTACGATGCCCGCCTTAGACTCGAGCAATTCACTGAAAAAAGTAAACTGCTGCTGAGTTAGCGGCAGTGGACCGTACAAGCTGCGAGAACCGCTAGCTGGTTTCGCTGAGGAATTATATTTAGAAGTTAAATGCTGATTCATAATAGATTCCACAGTGAATTCGGTTGTTGTAACTGATCTTTTTAATGCAAGTATGCGATTGTTCAGCCACTGATAGAATTCAGATCATCGAGTTGCTTAGCGCTAAAGCTCTACAGAACCCTAAAGATATTCTTGGAAGGACGGGTAACAGTATGACTTTCACTGCCGCTATGTTTAAAGACTCCTACAGAGCAATAGGCATGCCGTTGATTTTCGCGTCATTAGCACTGTCGGCATCAGCGGCTTATATGGCCTTTTACAAACATTTTGGCAGACTTTAGTAACTATTATCTAAACTGATCATATTGCAAAGCGGATCACTAACGCACAGCCATAAAATCCTCTTTTGTCGCCCTGCATCACTGCGATTTTAAGTTCATTATGACTAGAATCATTTGGTCTCAAATAATTGATCGATCTAACACTAAGTCACTCTTTTTATACAGGCACTACTCACCACTTACGACTTACGACTATTTTTTTCCCTTTTCAAAGATAAAAACACACCACTTCAACACTGGCGCCGTTGTTGGTAAAAGTAATACTTTCGCAGAGCTCTGAGACAAGGAATAAACCGCGTCCCGAAAGCAAACTCAAATTATCCGAACTCATTTTTTTCAGCCATTTCACATGGTCAAAGCCATTGCCGCTGTCTTCAATGCGTACTTTTAGCCGCCCTCCCTCTGGCAGGCGGGTATTTTGTATCTGCAGAGTCACAGTGCCCGATTTAAGGTTTTTTAAACGCTTTTCGCGCTCGCTGAAGTACTGTTGAAAACCATTAGGCTGCTCTTTAATTTTGGACTCTAAACCAAGCACACCATGATCTAAGGCGTTGTTGTATAACTCAGTTAATACGGTAAAAATATTATTCCAGCGGTCTGCTTTGCCTTCAGAACTCTGTAGTCGGCCCATCGCCTCGCCAATAGGGTTAATTCTATTTAAGCTTTGCCCTTGCAATTCCATGCCCCAATTCCAGACATCATGACTGAGTGCTAGCTCTGCCTTGTTTAGTTTTGGCGGTAACGGATACTGGCTAATTTTACTGGCAATTCTGCCGGGAATATCGATCAGCGAGATATCATCTGACTGCGCCCGCCTCCAGGTAAATGTATTCAGTTCACATAACAAACAGTCAATGATCGACAGCTGCAACATGCGCTCGTTCTCAGCGATGCTTTGCAAACACCGCCCCAGACCAAACATTTCTCCCTGTTCATTTTGCGCTTCCAGCACCCCATCTGAGATCAACAAAATATGATCCGTTTCTTTCAATTTAAACGTCTCAAAGCTCACTTCATTTAAACTCGGCAGAATACCCAATGGCAGATGCCCCGAGGGCACACTGTGGATTAATTCTCCGTCGCGAAAAACCATTACATCAGGCAGCCCGCCGTTCCAGATACTGACCGTACCATCACCTCGCAAAGTGACTATGGCCGCCGCTAAAAACAGGCCTGTAGGTAACAAGTTATGCAGCTTTCGATTAATTTGTACGAGTATTTCCTTAGCTTCATAGCCTTTATCGGTCATTGCCCGAAAGGTTTCTGACAGCGGTAGCGCTCCAAAAGTAGAAGTTAAACCATGGCCTGTAAAATCCCCAAGTAGCACATTGATTTCACCGTTAGGGCGATAGGCACTGAGCTGTACATCACCGCTGAATACTTCTGCTGGTTGTTTGTGGATTTCTATCCTATCTACAGCTACGTTGCCCTGCTCTACCACATTGGTAAACAGTTGCTCGGCAGCCTCTGTCTCAAGGTGACGCATTTCTATAAGGCTGCTAATTTGCCGGTATAGACCGGAAAATCTGCACAGAGCGATAATCTTTCCCTCGAGTAACTTCGCCGGAAAAGGCCGTTGGATAAAATCATCACCACCGGCATCTATCGCTTTGAGCACTATGTCCGGATCACTGTCATTGGAAATGAAAATGATCGGAGTAAATTTATTGACATTCAGTGCTTTTATCTCGGAGGCCGCTCCGATACCCTGCATTTGGGCCAATAACACATCGATGATTATCAGTTTCGGATCCAGCTTGCGAAATTTAGCCACAGCCTCAGCACCACTGCTGGCAAACACTGGACTAAACCCCATCGCGGTGACAATACTGCTTATTTCTACACGATTACTTTGATCTTCATCGACAATCAGTACTGTGCTATCAGCCTCAGCAGCCTTACTAATCTGGCTTTTGGCGGCTACCGCTAGCATTCGATTGCCACCAACTGTTCAAAATTGGCAATTTTCAATATTTTATGTACCGAATCGTTTGGCTTAGCCAGCACGACTGCCCCAGAGAGTTGATCGGCGTGTTCTTTGAGTAACAAGATCATCCCCAGCGCCGAGCTATCCATGTAATTAGCCTTTGATAAATCGACAATAAACTTGGTTCCTTGATTTTTCGAGCTATGATATGCATCGCGAAAAGGTTGATATACAGAATAATCAAACTGTTCTGTCACTTGAATATTAACTACCATACCGTCACTGTTGCTATTGACTGAAATTGTCATGAACACTCCTGCTTATTACTGTTGCATAGGTCTAAAAACTATTGCACTGGATAGCCATACAAGGCTGGATTTTAACTGCTAATAAAGCACTGGCATTAAAAATCAGCATTGAATGCAATCAATGCTCATAGAAACTGGCACACAGACATATTTATCCAACGCCAATACTCTGATTAAACTCTAGTAGAGTGATCTGAAAAAAGCGAATACAGCCAAAAATTTAACCTTTATTGTAGTCCTACAGTCGAACCGGCGGCCAAATTGTTGCTGTTGAGCAGGATCCTATATTCGATACAGGCTGTATTTCTGATTTGATGGTACTGCCAAAATCCGGCAAGCGGCGCCGATAGCACTTTTGGTGCATTCACGGGCCTTTAAAGTGATGAGTGATTCATTTTCATGCGCAGATTTATAAACTGGTGCCGGGCAGTTCTTGGCTCGGCAAAACTCTGCAGTAAAATCACCGCAGTGCAAGACTTTGCATCTTGGTTCTATCGTGTAGAATACGCTACGGGCAGATCAGTTTTTTATCATAGCTCTGGCCACAATTTTAAATGCGTTATTTAAACCTGCTTTGCTGATTGCACGTTTCTCTTTTGCTCAGTTAAGTCTATTTCACCCTCAGGATTTCACAGAGTTTGAGTAATTCACAGCCGTTCAGTGACCACAAAATTCGACAAACTATCGAGCAGATAAAAGCGCAGGGCCAAAACGTCAGCGCCTGGGCGGTACAATCGCGCTTAGGTGGCGGCGACTTTACCCGTATTCAGCAGATCATTGAGCAGTTTTATCCCAATATTAATCAGCAAGTCACCGCCAGCCCGGCAATGCAGTTTAACGCCCAGCAGCACAACGGGGCTACCGCTGAGGACAGTGACATAATAGATAAGCAAATGCCCGCTGATATTGAAGCGTCTATGTACCAAATGCAGACAACTTTAGGGCAGATGGCCAACCAGCTGTGGAATGATGCGGCCAGCAATGCAGAAACCCAGATGCGCGGTAAACTGTTCAGCGCTCAGCAGGCGCACAAGGAAGCCCAGCAAGCGCATGTAGAGGCGGAAGTGGCCAAACAGAAAATGCAGCAGAGCATTGCTAAGTTAACAGCCGAACTTGATGTATTAGAAGTAGAGCATAAAAGCTCGCTAAATAGCTTAGAGCAAGAGCGACAAGTGCGACAAGAGACGGAGCTGCAACGAGATGATTTACTAAAGAACGTCGAGACACTGCAACAGGAAAACCAGACTTTAGAGCAAACGGCTTTCAACGCTAACATCCAGGCGGCTAAAGCCGAGGGACTGGCTGAGATTGTTAAAGAACAGCTAGCGCTGGCCAAGCAGTCTGAAAAACAAATGCAAAAAACCTTGGATCGCTCAGAGAAAAAAGTCAACGGTTTGCACCACGAATTACACAGCGCCAGCCAGAGCTTGCGCGATCAGATGCGTGATCGACAAGTGCCGTTGTATCCAAAAAATCCATCTGCAGATGCCGCCGCTCAGTTGCAGGCACAGTATCCGGCTCAGGAGCTACCGCCAACCGCCGCTGCAGCAAATGAATTTAGCGCCCCTGTTACGGCGCCTAGCCAAGCCAAGGTCGTTAATCAAGGTAACAACATCCAGGACCTTGGTCATAGCTTAATCATGACCAGGGCCAATAAAGTCGCGCAAGATAAAACCCGTAGTTTAAGTGACAAACTCTTTGATCGAAAAAAGCGTCAAACAAAAAATAACAATAAGTAAAGAATCACGGCCATTATTCCGTTTATTCTCTGCACTGTTGTTCACATAAACAGCGACTCAAATTAACTTTGAATTTAGGTGAATAGATGTTCCAAAACGATGCACAGAACTATCCTTACACAAGTAAAAGAACTGCTGTCTATGCAAGAAAAGGCATGGTGTCGACTACCCAGCCTCAGGCCGCTCAAATCGGCCTGGCTATTTTGCAAAATGGCGGCAACGCTATTGATGCAGCTATCGCCACTGCCGCAGCACTGACAGTTTTAGAGCCTACCAGCAATGGCATTGGCGGTGATGCTTTTGCGCTGGTCTGGGTTAAAGATAAACTACATGGACTGAATGCCAGTGGCCCGGCTCCTAAAGCTATCAGTGCCGAGCAGGTAAAAGCCAGTGGTCACTCTAAAATGCCGCTGTTTGGCTGGACTTCTGTAACAGTTCCCGGATGCCCGAGCGCCTGGGCCACCTTATCTAAACGCTTTGGTAAACTTTCACTTATTGAAGCGCTGCAACCCGCCATAGATATCGCCAGAGAGGGCTTTGCCGTTTCCCCGACTATCGCAGCGCAGTGGCAAAAAGCCGCCGCCATCGATGACCCACTGGCAGATACCCCGGCCACTGCACACTGGAAGAGCACTTTTACCCCCGACGGCAAAGTGCCTAAAGCCGGTGATATCGTCAAATTTGAGCAGCACGCAAATACCTTAGAGCTAATCGGCAGAACCGATGCCGAAGCTTTTTATCGCGGAGAGCTGGCCGAGGCAATTGATCGACACTCTAAGGAGACCGGTGGCTACCTGAGCGCTGAAGATTTGGCCGCCTATAATGCACAGTGGGTAGACCCTATCAGCGTCAATTACAAAGGTTATGACATCTGGGAGATTCCACCTAATGGTCAGGGTATGCTGGCATTGATGGCACTTAATATCTTGAAAAAAATCCCACTAGAGTACCGCGATACTACTGAGACCTTCCACCAGCAGATAGAGGCGATGAAGCTGGCCTATGTAGATGGCCAGGAATACATTACCCAGGCCGATCAGATGCAAGTCAGTGTCGAGGCCATGCTCAGCGATGAATACGCTGACCAGCGCCGCGCTCTGATTACTGATCAGGCTATGTTACCCACCCCGGGCAAGCCAAAATCAGGGGGGACTGTGTATTTAGCCTGCGCCGATGATGAAGGTAATATGGTCTCGTTTATCCAGAGTAACTTTCACGATTTTGGCTCCCGTGTAGTCGTCCCCAACACCGGTATCTGCCTGCAGAACCGCGGTTGCAACTTTTCATTGGATGCCGATGCCGCGAACTACCTGGTCGGCGGCAAACAAACCTTACATACCATTATCCCAGGGTTTATCACCA
>Ga0209395_1003527_pt1 | contig 19270 bp, 12 predicted proteins | sample GOMGulsemesocosm_3_FD_184635 | JGI IMG/M metagenome (GOLD analysis project Ga0209395, IMG submission 184635) | Methane-oxidizing microbial communities from mesocosms in the Gulf of Mexico - GOM9D Gulf of Mexico (SPAdes) (version 2) | ecosystem: Environmental > Aquatic > Marine > Cold seeps... | reverse complement strand
CTCTATAAAAGACATGTTGAGTAGTAAGTAGAGAAAGATTGATTTTAGGGTGTATCTCATCTTTATAAGCCTTTTTATGGATACCTATATTCAATATAAGAGCTTAGGGGATAAATGCAAGTTTCAGTAACATTTAGGGAGTCGCCATAAGATCCCTGTCATATTTTTTACTTATGGTCAGTAGTTGGCGACCATTGTAAGCGTAGCAATACAGTGTCGAGGAATGGACACCAATGGCCATTTCTTGGTAACTAGGCTCAGGTTGTTATATCGCTACATTCTGGATGAGCAAGATGAGCCTTTATCGCGACTCAAAATGATTGAAGGTGCTATCTGCTTAAGGGGAAAAGCATATTGATAAAGGCAGCCAAAAGCGCTTCTGGTGAAGCGCTTTAGTTGTGGATGGAGAATTGTTTAAATCTGCCAACAGTAAGCGTTTTGTAGTTTTAAGAAACTTTTGGCCTATTTATGCTAGGTCAAAGCGGTCTGCATTCATCACTTTATTCCAGGCACTGACAAAGTCGGCGAGGAATTTTTCTTTAGCATCATCACTGGCATAGACTTCGGCAATTGCGCGCAGGATAGAGTTAGAACCCAATAATAGGTCGACGTCTGTTGCGCTCCACTTTGCGGCACCGGTTCTTAGATCATTACCTTGATACGAGTTCTTACCGGTTTTATTCCACTTAGTGCCAATATCTAAGAGATTGACGAAGAAATCATTGCTTAATGTTTCAGGTTTGTCAGTGAATACACCGTTGCTAATACCATTCGTATTGGCGTTTAACACCCGTAAACCGCCAATTAATACGGTCATTTCTGGTGCACTTAAGTTGAGTAGCTGGGCTCGATCGACCAATAAATCACCCGCTTGAAAACCAGTTTTGGTCGAGATGTAGTTACGAAATCCATCGGCGATAGGATTGAGTACTTCGACGGATTCTATATCTGTCTCAGCTTGGCTCGCATCAGTGCGGCCGGCAGCAAAGGGAACGCTAATGTCACTGCCCGCTGCTTTTGCCGCTTTTTCAATGGCGGCAGCTCCGGCGAGTACAATCAAGTCTGCTAGTGAGACTCTCTTGCTTTCGGCGGTTGCATTGAAGTCACTTTGAACGCCTCTGAGTGCAGTCAATACAGTTGCTAGTTGCGCAGGGTTGTTTATTTTCCAGTCTTTTTGAGGTGCCAGAGCAATGCGAGCGCCATTGGCTCCGCCGCGTTTATCACTGTTACGGTATGTGGCAGCGGATGACCAGGCAGTATTCACCAATTGGCTCACAGACAAGCCTGTCGATAAAATTTTAGCTTTTAGCGCTGTAATGTCTGCCTCATCAATTAACAGATGATCAACTTCGGGAATGGGGTCTTGCCATAATTGTGGTTGCGCGGGTACTAATGGTCCCAGTCCTAGGCAATATGGACCCATATCCCGGTGGGTTAGTTTATACCATGCGCGCGCAAATGCATCGGCAAATTGATCGGGATGCTGATGGAAGCGGCGAGAAATTTTACCGTATTCAGGATCCATACGCAGCGCTAAATCACTGGTAAACATAATCGGCAAATGTTGTTTGTTGCGGTCGTGGGCGTCTGGAACATTCGCCGCTGATGCATCCGTGGGTATCCACTGCGTGGCCCCGGCAGGGCTTTTGACCATATCCCAGTCATAGCCAAAAAGAATGTCGAAGTAGTGGTTGTCCCACTGGGTTGGCGTGTTTGTCCAAGCCCCTTCTAAGCCACTGGAAATAGTGTCGGCACCTTTGCCGCTCTTGTAGTTGCTGGTCCAGCCAAAACCTTGTTCTTCAATGCCCGCACCTTCAGGTTCTACACCAACATGCTCGGCATCTCCCGCGCCGTGAGCTTTGCCAAATGTATGGCCTCCAGCAATCAATGCAACCGTTTCTTCATCGTTCATGGCCATGCGGGAAAATGTTTCACGAATGTCACGCGCAGAGCCCAAAACACTAGGCTCACCATTGGGGCCTTCAGGATTAACGTAAATTAAGCCCATTTGCACAGCGGCTAAGTTACCTTCTAGTTCTCTGTCACCTTTATAGCGTTCATCGTTGAGCCACTCACCTTCAGGGCCCCAATAGATGTCTTCTTCAGGCTCCCAAATATCGGCGCGACCGCCGGCAAAACCAAAAGTTTTGAAGCCCATTGTTTCTAGGGCGACGTTGCCAGTGAGGATCATTAGGTCAGCCCAAGATATTTTTTGACCGTACTTTTGCTTAATAGGCCAGAGTAAGCGGCGTGCTTTATCGAGGTTAACATTGTCCGGCCAACTGTTGAGAGGCGCAAAACGCTGATTACCGGTACTTGCACCACCGCGGCCGTCACCCGTGCGATAGGTCCCCGCACTGTGCCATGCCATGCGAATAAAGAAAGGGCCATAGTGCCCGTAATCTGCTGGCCACCATTCTTGGGAATCGGTCATCAATTCGCTAAGATCACTGATCAGAGCATCTAAATCTAATTTTTGAAATTCATCTGCATAATTAAAATCATTCGCCAGTGGATTTGAGACGGAGGTGTTTTGATGGAGAATTTTCAGGTCGACTTGATTCGGCCACCAGTGCTCGTTTTTAGAAGGTGGGTGTTTATGGCCGTTTTTAGTGCTCATCACTGGGCACTTATCAATATCGCTCATGTCATTTAACTCCTTTGGTTTTGATTATGTTAGAACTTACCCGTTAAAACCTTGGTTATAAGTCAAGAAGACGGCTCATAACAATCATGATATGAAGCCTGTGCAATATACTCTGTAGTGATTGTCTGAAGCCTTAAAGATAGCATTGCAGAGCATTGCTGGCTAATTGGCAATACCCATGGCGTTGATAGCTAAAGTGTATGCATTGCGGTTACAGCACTGTCACTGGGTGAGTTTTTCAAGTAAAGAAATGCATGACATCTTGTTGGTGTACCAGTGGTGCTGTTGTCTGTAAAGAGTGGGGCATTTTATCGATACTATAATCTGACTAGCTTGAAACTGTGATTTTAAGATTCACTTTGCAAGCAAAACATTTGTGTAAATAATTGAATTTATTTATTTAATAATTGTTATAGCGTTGTGTAGTTATGTTGTTAAGGTCTGAAAGCGCCTTAGTGCATGTCGAATAATTTATGCTTAATGATGACTTAGTCAATAGCTCAATCGGTACTTAGATTTTACAATTCACCTACAATCGTCATAGAGTTTGCAGATCAATGTTATTCAATAATAGTAGCGTTAAACTTGATTCAATTCATGGTTAAAATAGGAAAAATTCATAAGTTAAGAGTTCATTGACCAGCATAGCCACTCCCGAGGGCAACAATAAACATTGCAAAGCCAAAAAGGGCTGTATGTGGGCTGGTATTCATTGGCGATTGGGTCGAGTGTGCATTAAAGCTATAGAACTGTCGCCAACGCTGTAGCTAATTATAAGCATATCTGCTTAGTTCGACATATTGGCTACACTATCACGCTTTATGGTATTCACTACACTGCCGACCTTTTCAATCGTCACTGAAATCTCATCCCCATCACGTAGTGCCTGCGTACGCCCAGGCGTACCCATATAAATCAGATCTCCAGGCTGTAAGGTGAAATATTGGCTGAGATAACTGACCACTTTGGCCGGTTTGTGGATCATAAATTGGGTATTTTCACGCTGTACTATTCTGCCATTGAGTGTGGTGGTGAGCAGCAGGTTATTGTAATCCACGCCTTTGGCAATCACCGGACTAATGGGGCCAAAACCATCGCTGGCTTTGGCGCGCATCCATTGCAGATCACTGCTCTGCCAGTTGCGCTCAGTTATATCGTTACCTGTGGTCACGCCAAAAATTACTGCTTGGGCCTCTGCCTCTGTGACATTTTTTGCTCGCTTACCGATCACCAATACAAGTTCTCCTTCAAAATGCACATTGGTGGCATCTGCGGGTAAGTGAATGACTTCACCCGATAGAATCAGCGCAGTTGGCAGTTTTAAGAAAAGCGGAGGAGGAGCGTTAGTAGGCGATGACATATGACTGGCAAAATTCATACCCACAGCAAATATCTTCTGTGGGTCTGTGGGTAACATTAGCTTAACGCTGCTAAGAGGTATAGGCTGACCACGGGCCGTCAGTGTGCCAAACAATTCTCCTGCCAGTGGCTGAATCTGTTGATCAATAATCTCACCGTAATTAACCTGCTGCTGGAATTGATAACGGACAATATGTTGCACTTGTGCTTGGCAAATTGAAGATATTATTAGCATCCATCCCAGCATAATTGCTCTCATCAGTTAGCTCCTTTATCGGTAAACACGGATCGGCAGTGACCGTATGTGAATGATTTATCATCTGAGCCCTTCGTTTATAAAGCAAGGAGGGCTAAAGGCTACAGCTTATTAAATAGGCTGTCTTAGATATTTACTGTGATTGTAAAAGATTTGAATTAGAAATGAGAACAAGTATTTTATGAACATAAAATGAACTAGTTAAAAGAATAGATAAGTATTCGCCTCTTTTTCTTTGGAAGATAGAACAGCCTAATCAGGCTTTTGACGCCCTCACGTACAGATCTTTGCTATCGGTTGCGCGCTACACTTTAAGTCTTTCAATATGTCAATCTAGATCATTATGTTGCCATTCAATTAAGTGACTCATTTAGTTTGATTTTTAAGGTTAAAGTTGATTGTGAGATGATGGAGATTACATGAAAGGTCATCATTGCATTTTCTGAAACCAAGTCATAAACACTGCAGTAATCGGTGAATATAATTTATTGATTGTCTGCTTGTCATATTTAAGCGCCATTGAGGCAGGTTTTTGCGCATTAAGCATCATTAACTTTATTCAGAACAATACGGCTCAGAGGCCGCTTCTGAGCCCTGTCGATCGAATGACATTAGGTCTTGGAATTTGGAATATGCACTATGCACTATGTAGGCACGCTGCCTCCACCCTGCATTTAAAGAGAGCAAACCCGCCCGAACGATACTGCCGCTAGGTTGGGCGGGGACGAATTTGCCTTTATTACTCTAGGTGCTTCACAAATAAGCGGCATTGAGAAACGGCTCACTGACTTCATTGAAAATATCTCGAATAGCAACCCACTAGAACAACATCAGACTCAAATTGGGGCAAGTATCGGTATTGTATTTTATCCGATTGATGCAACCCATGGTGATGAATTAATAGCCAAGGCAGATGCGGCACTCTACCAGGCAAAGGCGTCGGGTAGGGGTGTTTACCGCATTTACGATAAGCGCCATCATCAATCATCCCAGTAGAGCACTTCAGTTCAACTGTTGCTCTTATCTATAGTGTAGTGTGTAATTGCTAGATAATAGTAACCCAATGGCTGGAGTCTGTTACCACTCCGTCCAATTCTTTGTTGAATAGTGATGTGTAGTGGCGTGGGAAATTCTGCTGCCGCCAAAGATAATGTGACCTAATCTCCTTTCCAGCTAGTTGGCTGGAGTGATAAAAGTGTATATAGGGGGATTGCTAAGCAGCAAGATATTAAACAGGGAAACTACTTTTAGCTTCTTGGTCACTTAGGGAAGTAGCGAATAAGTCCCTAGATGTTCCCTGTGGATAACTAAGCGGTCAAATCCGCGGAAGAATGCGAAGTGAATGGCGAGTCCTTTACAAGCGTTCTGACAAAGGAGTTGGCCGCTTAGATATCCACCCTGCGGGGCGTACAGGATAGTTCGTGCTTTTTGTTAATGGTTTTCGCCGGGCAACCAGCCCGCCTGTAACCATTGCCTCAATCACAAATAATCCTGTACGCCAGGGGCGTCTTGGACTTGTTCGCTGCTTCCCAAGGCCCTTAGGCATACAGCTTCCTATTGAATGAAGTAGTTCAGGGCTTCTGGGAAAAACATAAACTATCCAAGTGTAATTTAATCGCATAATCCTTAGTGTAAAGGACCAGCAGAACTATCCGTTAATAAATGTTCAAATTCGGCTTCAGGAAGTGGCTTTGATAGAAAATAACCTTGCCCGTAATCGCAGCCCATTTGCTGGAGCAATATCAGTTGTTCTTCAGTTTCTATTCCTTCAGCGATAACTTTTATGCCAAGTTTATGAGCCATTACTACAATCGCTTCACATAATGCAATATCCTCTGATTCTGAATTTAAATTCCAAACAAATGCTTTATCTATTTTTAAGTAATCTATGTCGAATCTATTTAAGTAAGCCAAAGAAGAATAACCTGTACCGAAGTCGTCTAAGGCAACCTTAATATTCTGTGTGCAAAAATCGAGCAACTTTTCTGAAACTTCTTGACTTGGCCCCATTAACAATCCTTCCGTAATCTCTATTATCAAAGAGTCACTAGGCAATCCTAATTCTGTTAACTCGTCACTCCAAGCACCCACTCCTCCACTTTCGCCAAATTGTGCGGGAGATACATTAATACTGACTTGTAAATTTTTATTAAACTGAGAACGCCAATATTTTAGCTTCTTCATTGAGGTCTGGAACACCCAGTTGCCTATTTGATTAATCTGTCCTGTCTCTTCCGCTAGAGGTATGAATTCATCGGGGCTTATGAAACCTTTGTCCGGATTATTCCAGCGAATTAATGCTTCTGCTTTGACCATAGTTACGTCTTTTAAACAGAAAATTGGTTGATAATGTAACTGAAATTCATCTTGTTCTAAGGCACTTCTTAGAGCCTTGATTAAATTTAGTCTTGCTATAGCCTTTTCATACATCTTGGGAGTGAAATACTCGAATCTATTACGTCCAGAATCTTTAGCTGCATACATAGCCTGATCGGCATTTTTGATCAAAGAGCTCACATCTGCTCCGTCATCAGGGTAGACTGTGATGCCTATACTTGTAGAAATATACGCCAGTTCATCATCTATTTGAAAAGGGATTGATAACTGCTCGAGTGCTTTATTAGCGATTTCTTCAACAACACTTAAGCTGGATATATTTTCTAAAATAATAGTGAATTCATCCCCTCCTAAGCGGGCGACGGTAGCAGTATCAATACCAGAAATACAAGATAGTAGCCTTTTCGATGTCTCTTGTATTATTTTGTCGCCAACATGGTGACCTAATGTGTCATTTACTTCTTTAAATTGATCTAAATCGAGAAATAATAGGAAAAGATTACACTGTTTCTGTTCAGCGATATTGAGTGCAGATCTCAATTTGTTGAAAAAATTATAGCGGTTCGGCAAACCTGTTAAGGAGTCTAGATTTGCCTGTTTCCAAATAACTTCATCAGCTTTTTTTCTAGCAGTAATATCCCTAAAACTCCACAACCTACCGAAGTATTGGCCGGAGTCAGATGTCATCGGGGCGGTGTATCTCTCCATTATTCTGCCGTCTAAAAGATCAATCTCTTCTGTACAGATAAGGGTTGGTTGCAGGCGAATTTCTTCAATACGCTGTAAAAAATAGTCCGGAGCAACTAGCTTTTTAACTATTATTTTTAATAGATCTCTGTTGTCACCATTTTCTATGACCGCTTTATCTATTTGCCATAAATCAATATAGCGTTGATTAGCCGATATAATGTGATAATTATCCCCAATCGCCAACATCCCTTCGATCGAAGCCTCTTGCTGGGTGGAGAGTAAAATATTTTTAAACTCTATTTCCTCTTTGGCAATTAGCCTCTCTTTAGATCTATTTCGATAATGTAAAGTACTTATTAATAACATAATAAATAATAGAGCAATGAATGCCGTATACCACCAAAACATGTTTATTGGTGGCTTACTGTCATATATAAAACCCTCAAAGTGATAGTTCTCTTCTAACATATCTAAATCAGCATATGTGTCTGCTATATGACGCCAGCGACCTGGATTCATATAACCTATGTCTACCAATTTAGGTTGAACTAATGACACCATTTGATTGTATTCGTAATATAGGTGTTCTGAAGTGTTTCGAGTGGAGTATTTTTTTAAAATTAAATCAATTATTTTATCAGGATTTTTAAAAGCATAGTTCCAACCAAGCATGCTTGCTTTTCTAAACGCTTCCACTCTCTCGGGGTTTTTATTTATTTCCTTTTCACTTGTAAATAAGTTATCACCATAGAAATCAATGCCTGCTGATCGAGGACTGAATGAATGATAATTAAATCCCCGCCTGTCTAGATAACCCGTTTCATTAGTCGTATATGCTGAAAAACCATCGACTTTGCCTTCCATTAAATCACGAGGGTTAAAACTGTGCGGTATTATGGAAAGTGACTCTAAAGATATAGACTCTTGATTTAAATAGGCTATCAACTCATCCGCTTGATCAGCGATCATTACTTTTTTACCAACAATGTCGTGAATGCTTTGGATATTGGTGATTTTTGGCATTAATAATGTGTAAGGAGAATGCTGGAAAATCACACCTAAAACCACAACAGGGCTGTTTTTGCTATGCTCAAGAATTAAACTGCTACTACCTATACCAAAATGGGCACCACCGGATAGAACTTCTCGTAATGGCTCATCACCTTTTTGGCCTTCAACAATTTCTACATCTAAGCCAGCAGCAGTATAATAGCCCTGCTCTAGAGCAGCGTAATAACCTGCAAATTGAAACTGATGCAGATACTTAAGTTGTAACTTAACTTTTTCTAAAGCGAACCCTTGTGCCGGAAAAACACATATGCAGAGAATAAGAGCACTTACTGTTTTGAATATTGAGCATTTAATACGATTGTATAAAAAAGATATAAAAATTGGCCAATAGGTATGAGGTGGTTGCTTAGAATACAACTTATTTCTCCTAAGGATCATCTTTGACTAGGTACAGTGATAGGAAGCTACTAAATCATACTGTTTAAAGGTTAGTCGACAACAATCTGCACAGCAAGAAACTCTGAAAGCAATTGCACTGTCTAATTAGCTTTGAACTGATCCTAGTACACTATGCCATCACAGGTCGCAGAGACAAACGCGTAATACTCTGCACCTGTTGCTAAGATCGATACACAGTAGTATGTGCATGAGAAAACCGAACAACAAAGGGGAGTGAGTTATAGCATCAATGCTAAGCCGTTATCACAGTAGGCACTGCAAAGAGCCAGTAAACTAAAAAACATCGGTCAATGCCAATTTACGCTCAAACTGCTCGGTCTAAACAGTGGCGAATATCCCCTTTTTGCCGGTGCTGTCAATTACAACTCAACATCAACCTAGCCCTTAACATCCTATTAGCTACCTTGCAATGCCAGGCACTTTGATAGCCAGATACGTTCGTAAAAATCAAGGAGTTACCAATACGTTAATTAACCCTGATCAGCATATACCTGAAGCCTTTGATTTAGTGTACCTGTATGCAATTCGAAAAGGTGATTATCAAAGTCATAAAAATAAAGTGACTCAGATTCACCTTCTACCCTAGGGCGCGGCGGTTTGATGTCAACACCAAGAGCGCGTAATCTCAGTTCAAACTGCCTTAAATCACTTGAAGACACTTTAAAAGCAACATGCTGATATGTACGATCAACAGGCGAGTTCCCTACAATTGCAGCCAGCCAGGTATCACCCAACACAAAAAACTTTTCCCGGGGAGCCTGGATGTCAATATCCTTGTTGTCGAAAATTTCTTTAGCCCCAAGGCCTTCACATAAGAACTGCGTCATACGGTCTATATCGTTAACGACGAAGGTGATATGACTGACTGAATCAACTTTCATATTTACTCGCTACACTGTGGTATGGGAAATTAATTTTCTCTAACAGCAAATAAACTGTGGATTTCAGATATAGATATTATTCCACAAGGTAATGCTGCCTAACTGTTTACGGCCGTTACAAATACTTTTAAAAAATCAATTAGCTGACAAAAGCGGGACTTAAAGTTGAGATTCCGATTAGTAGAACGACCTATGGCTGCTTTAACCGAGAATCGCCCAGTGCACAACAGTGCAAAATAATTTGAATACAAGAACAGACTGGGCTGGGGCTGTGGATCTGGCCCAGTCCATACTCGCTATTGAAAACATCGCTCAAACACCTTTTAATTCTATTAGAGGGTGTTTTACTGCTAACTTTCGACCCGCTAATTTATCAACTCTTATATTTAACCACCGACTGGCTCATAGCGGTGGCGAAATCTAAAAGTTTAGTACTTGAGTCAACGTTTCTACCTGCATTACTGGCGGTGACTTCCGATATATCACGGATACTGCCGACGTTGTCTTTAACTTCGATGGTCATTTGCGTCTGCTGGTCTACAGCAGTGGCTATCTGCGTGCTCATATCGGCAATGGCAGTGATATCTTCAGATATCTGTTGCAGCACTTTACCGGCTTTATTTACCTGCTCAGTACTGTCTTGGCCCTGCAAATGGCACTCTTCTATCAACGTCACTATTTCCGAGGTTCTCTGCTGTAAGATATTAATGATGCCACTTATCTCCTCAGTAGATTCTTGGGTGCGCATCGCCAAGTTTCTTACCTCATCGGCAACCACAGCGAAACCGCGTCCGTGTTCACCGGCACGGGCCGCTTCAATTGATGCATTTAGCGCCAGCAGATTAGTTTGATCGGCAATTCCTTTAATGACATCTAATACTTTGTCTATGGCCTTGCTCTCTTCGACTAACACTGTCGCTGAGCGACTGGACTCGGTCAATTTCTCTGCTAAAATGGCAATCTTTTGCGTTGTTTCATCGACACTTATCTGTCCCTGCATAGCATTTGAAGTCGCTTGCTGTGCAAGTTGCGAAGCAGATTCTGTATTGCTTGAGATCTCACCGATCGTCTCCTCCATCTGCGCGGTAGCCGCGGCAACCTGATCGGCAGTGTGCAGTTGTTCTTGCATGCCCTCCTGGTTGTTGGATGCCTGAGTTGTCATACTTTGCGCAGAGACAGTTAAATTCGACGTTATCGAATTTACCTCATTAATTATTTTCTGAAAGCTGTCTAGCAGAGAATTGAAGTATTCGCTCACTTGAGCCATTTCATCCTTTCCGCGATAGCTTATCCGCGCGGTTAAATCATGGCTCTGTGAGATACTGATCACTCTGTCACTAAGTAATGTGATAGGTTTGATAATACTCAAATTAAGGACAACGCAGGCAACCAACACAATCAGTGCAACTACAGCTGTTATGCTCAGACTAAAGCTCTGGATTTCACTGCTCTGCGATGCAAGGAGCTCAATAACTTCTGTTGCTGTTACTGCCATAGCCTGCTGCATATTAGCCGCTGCCACTGATAAATCCTTTTGTAATCCAGGCTTTTGCTGAGCTTCATAGAGCTGCGCATAAATTTTCGACGAGTTGACAACGGCCAAACTTAATACATTTACACTACGCTGCTCAAAGTCTTGCTCGACATACAACGATCTTAATTGTTCCACTTGCGAATTAACGTCGACAAGGGTTTCGCTGACAGCTTCCGCGCTATTAGCCTGCATACCAGCAACTAAGTTGCGTTGCAGATTACTCAGCTTTTCTATGCTGTTGCCAAGCTGGGTAACAATTTGCTGTTTACTTTGTTGCTGTTGTAGTTGTGTCGATTGATTCAGGATCACAAAAAAAAGAGCAGCAAATCCTAGTGCTACTATTGCAGTGCTTGCTATTAACTTATGTTTAATGAACATCTCATTTCCCTTATTAGTTTAACGCTCTGCCAGTACCAGACCTGCAGCTTCCTGAAGATGGCATATTATAGGGGTAACGCTGTCGATGTGCATGATTTAAATATATTTATTTTTGACCTTTATCGGGTTGCCAGAATACTTTTACGCTACGTCCTTTCATTTAAGATAACGCTAGCCATGCAGACATGAGATACCAGATAAGCCCTTATGGACGGGCCTCTCTGGCAATTTTATTAACTGAAAGACAAAAATAACGGGATCAATACTGGCACTAACAGACTCAACACAAAACCACTGGCGATAGCGGTGGGGATAATCCCGGCGCCGTGGAATTTACCTAACATAGGCAAGGTAAAATCCATCGCGGTGGCACCTGACACTCCAACCGTACAATGACTTCCCAGACGGCTCAGTAGCGGAATCATCATCAAGGCAACAACCTCTCTGGCAATATCCAGCAAAAACGCGGTGGTTCCCAGCACCGGGCTACCCAGGTCAGTGATCAGTATTCCCGACAAGCTATACCAACCGAATCCTGAAGCCACTGCCAGCGCTGAAAAGATTGGCATCTTTAACAGCCATCCGGCAAACGCAGCGGCAGCGAGAGTGCTAACTAATACCACCGCACTGATAATTAATCCCTGGGTATTCAGGAACAGAGAGCGCAAGCGATAATTTGCCTGGTGTAACTGCCGCCCGATCATAAACAGTAATAAATACAACAGCCAGGCAACTGATTCTTCAGCAGCACTAAAATATCCTTCAGAAAAGTAACCTGCCAGGCCTCCCCCCACTACCCAGACAACCGTTAGAATGGAGTCAGAGAACACTGACCAACTCATTGGCAGTTTGGCCTTACCTACCGCGACTTGTTGCTTTTTCTCACTAAGGCCGAGGTAGCGACTACTGAGCGTTAAAGCGCCAATGTTCGCCAGCATGATCAAACTGAACAGAACAATTGCCATCACTCCAGAAGTGTAGAGTTTGTCTGCAAGCTGCTCTAAAGCACCAATGCCGTAGCCGATTAGCCCCAACATGATATATGTCAGCCACTTCAAACAACTGTCAATGATACGTGGGGTTAATAGCTTTAAGTCCCAGTAAAAACCTAACAACAAAGCCACGATTAAGGGTACTAAGGTATACAAAATGGTCATTTCTTATCTCTATCTATTTGATTTCACATATGACTACTGCTTCAGATTTTAGCTAAAATGCAACCTTGCGGACTGTCTTTAACTGCAAACCCCAACTTAAGAATTTGCTCGCGCAACTCATCACTTTGCTGCCAATGCTTTGCAGCCCTGGCTTGCTGGCGCTGTTCTGCCAAATCCAGTACCGCTTGAGGCACAGTTTCAACCACTGGCTGACGCTCAAGTGAAAGCGCCAATACTTGATCAAAATACAAAATGGTGGCCTTTTTATCAGCATCCGACAACGCGCTTTTAGTCACGGCCCAAAGTACCGCCAGGGCCTGAGGCGTTTTAAGATCGCTGTTGATGCACTGCATGAACTGCCGCACAAACTCCACACTGAGCTCACCGCCATCAGGCCACTGACTGAGCATTTTTGTTAAACGCTTCAGGGCCGTTGCCGCGCTATCCAGAGCTTTTATACTAAACTGTAAATGGCTTCGATAGTGGCTGGTTAACACTAAATAGCGAAACGCCAGTGGATCATAGCCCTGGTTAATCAGCTCACTTAACAGCAGCGACTTTCCAGATTTGGATAGCTTTTCTTTACCTAATTGTAAAAAATATCCGTGCATCCAGAAATTAGCTGGCTGATGATCGTGCCGGCCTTCGCACTGAGCAATTTCATTGGAGTGATGAACCGGAATATGGTCCTCGCCACCGACATGAATATCAAATTTATTACCCAGATATTTCTCCGACATAGCAGAACATTCAATGTGCCAACCCGGAAACCCATCACCCCATGGGCTACTCCATTGCATTTGCCGCTGGCCATCGGGGCTGAATTTCCACAGCGCAAAATCAGTAACCCGTTTCTTTTCCCCAATGTCTACCCTGGCCCCGGCTTGTAAGCCCTCAATATCAAGTTTTGCCAATTTACCGTAACTGGGTAGCTTCGCCGTATCAAAATATACGCCGTCACTGGTCTGATAGGTGTAACCGCGCTGCTGCAATATTTCAACGTATTCTATCTGCTCAGGGATATGCTCAGTTGCCCGGCAGAGAGTGGTTGGTCGCTTAATCCCTAAGTAATCTAAATCATCAAAGAAAGCTTTTTCAAAAAACTTGGCGATATCCCATGCCGATTTACCTTGCTTGCGGGCGCCTTTCTCCATTTTGTCCTCACCGCTGTCAGCATCTGAGGTCAAGTGACCGACATCGGTGATATTCATTACATGGTTCAACTGGAAGCCATTTAACTCTAGAACCCGGCGCAACACATCGACAAAAAGATAGCTGCGTAAATTCCCAAGGTGCGCGTAGTCGTAGACGGTTGGACCACAGGCATACAGTGAAACCGACTCTTTTGATATGGGTATAAATTTATGTATTTCCCGACGGTAAGTGTCGTACAGTTCCACATCTGGATGCTTGGTATTCATTATAAATCTCATTATTTCACAAAAGGTGTCAGTAAAAACCCAAGGGCTAGTGTCGCTATTACTCAGTCATTCCAGGCACAAAAAAAGGGCCGGTAACGTTAATTAGCGGCCCCTGATTTCTTGGTAGTGATATTACACAGGCAGACTCGACCGCATTGGCGTACAACAGCATTTAGCGCAGCTGTCGCAGGCGATCTGTTGTTTATAAACGCTGTTGGCTAATAATTTATTCACTGTGTCTGTCATTCCATCATTAATTATTGGGCGATTTAAGCCTTGTCTACTGTTTGCAAAGCGCCGAATTTACTCTCTCTTTCTCTAGATCTGATATCCAGCTACCCGATTATTCAAAATTTCACAGGCCGCTGTCAAGTTATTCGTCTGCTGTTTTGCTTTTACCGCCCTTCGTGCCGCACTGTTTAACTGTGACTGCACATTCACGATACTTAGTTTCACTTCATCAACTGACCCCGATTGCTGTGCAGTGCGCTCTGAAATTTGCTGATTACTGTGTTTGATTTTTTCATAAATGGCTTCTGCCGTTTGTAGCTGCTCAACCACTTGCTGGGTTCCAAGTACAGAATCTTGTGCGGTCTGTTTTTGTTGCAGCATCGAGCTGGTCACTTCTGCAGCGGAGTTCTGCAGTGCATCGAGAATCTTTTTTATCTCAGAGGTTGATTCTTGGGTGCGCTGTGCCAGTAGCCTGACTTCATTGGCAACTACTGCAAAACCTCTACCACTCTCACCCGCCCGCGCCGCTTCAATCGCCGCGTTAAGCGCCAATAGATTAGTTTGCTCTGAGATAGAGCCAATTATATCCAGAACCGAGCCGATATCTCGAGTGTCCTGATTTAATTGTGATATGACTGCCTCCCCAGCACAAATCTGGGTCGCCAACTGTTTAATGTTGTGTTGTAAATCCGACATCACAACTACACTTTGATTTATCGCAACTCGCCCGGACTTTACTGACCCCACCGCCCCTGCTACATCTTCATCTACCTGGGCAAATGATGCCAACAACTGATAAATACTGTCCACCACTTGATCCGTTTGTAACTTCTGCTCAATCGTCCCCTGGTGAATTTGCTCAGTGCCCTGACTAATATTGATTGTAGCCTGCTCCAGATTAGTGCTTTCGGAGCGAATTTCTGCCACTAACTCAGCTAGAAACAACCTAAGTTTTTCTGCACTAGAGGCTAAATGCTGCAGTTCTTGAAATCGCACTCGTTGCTGTAATTTTTCTGAAAAGTCCCCAGTGCCAAGCTTGGCCAGATATTGTGCAACTGAAGCTATGGCAGCCATACTGGCTCTCTGGGTCAACAGCGTTGCAATACCGGTGGCAAATAGCAACGACAGTAGCACTAGCAAAGCACTATAGACTTTGTTTTCAATCTCCACTCTGGACTGCTCAATATACTTTTCGCTGCTAGCAACCAAAGCGACTAAATTGTCAATCATCCCGGTAACTTCACTTTTCGCCTGTAGCGATAGATTCAACAGATTAGCAGTTCGCTGTATTTCATCCAGATACCTATTGGCCAGAGAGTTTAGCTCTGCAATAGGTTCAGTACCGGCATCAATAAACTGCCCAGCACTATTTGCATCCGACTCCGGTGAGTCATCCAGCTCCATCATTGCCGCAAAATCATCCTCTTCGGCCTCTGCAACTACGCCCAAAAGCGGTAGCTGCGCTAAGCGCATTGAATCTTCCTGTATCTGCTTGCTCAGCAGCTCAATACTCTCTCGCAGCAAGACAGTATTGGTGCGAAAATACTTATCGCGGATCAATATTCTCTGGCTGATGGCCTGAGCGATTTTTAGACTAAGCTGCTGCAGGGCAACAGCCGTTTCTCTGTTTTGCTCAGTCGCTGCAGCGCTAATGTATTCATTGATACTCTCAAGCAGCGCCAGTGATTCGCGCTCGTTTTGCACTACTAACCCTTGAATATCCCCGGCAAGTTTTCCCGCCGCTAGCAGCTTCTGTTGCATGCTTTGCTGTAGCAGCTCGACCCCAGGCATTACTTGTTGTTGCACAGTTTGCGGCAACTGCGATAGAGATTGCGGTACTTGTTGTGCCATGTAGTCACGAGCGGACGCTAAGTCTGACAAATTGCCTGTGGTTAAATAATTATCGATCAGTCCTCTGGTGGTCACCGAAATACTTTCTACTAAACTAAAATATTGCCGATTCATCTGAAAAGGCAGTTTTAATTGCTGAAACCCCCAGTAAACGCTACTGCCCATTCCAACAATGGCGGTTAATAACAATATAGAAGTAATACGGTTGAGAACAGTTAAGCGCATAGTGACAACTCTAAGTTATGGAATGTGCAAACATGTCCGGTTGCTTCTGCCACAGGGCAGTTTACCGGCTTGATTTGCATGTCCCTAAAATATGTGCCGTCAGATTAATACAGTTTTATGAAGCTTTAATGACACTGCGTGCAGTTTATTGCGCTGCTTGCCCTAGCACAAAAATGTTGGATTTAGTTTCAGTGAAATTCTTTCCAGATGCGTGAAACTCTACAGCCCCTATGTTGTGTAGGGTTTAGATTCCAGTAGGCATTATTAACGGCAGGAGTTGGGCGAGGAGTGAAACGACAATACCTCTGGGAGTCTCAATCTACTAATATCACTACGTATATTTGATGGTAGGCATTCGAGAAATGTACGTTTGGGAACAGCCAATTTGTTATCGTTTTTTACAACGCCTGATACCGCGCCTTTTTAAAGCTAAACTGGCATTTAATGATTCTGAAAGGGTGTTCAACGAAAGCACGAACACTAGCCTTTAAATATTCGATCTTTATCGCCACCTTATTGATCCGCGGATGCTTCTTAAGCTTTTTAACTTTACTTGTCTGTTCTGCTATGTACCAAGCAGCGCTAATGTCTTTAAGTTCATCTCGCTGTTGCTCCCCGCGATATCCAGAATCGGCAAAAATATACTTCTCTTCGCCGGGTAAAAGTTGGTGAGCTTCATTAAGGTCATACACGTTGGCTGCTGTAGTTGTAAATATATGAGTCAGCCCTGTTTTAACATCGACACCAATATGTGCTTTCATGCCAAAGCGCCATTGATTCCCTTTTGTGGTTTGATGCATTTCAGGATCACACTGATTCAACTTATTCTTAGTGGAGCATGGCGCTTCAATAATGTGGCATCGATTGAGCTTCCTTCTGTCATCAACAAGCCAGACTCTTCGAGATACTGGTTGATAGCATCAAATATTCTCGCCCTAAATCATGCTTCTCAAGTAAGTTTCGAAATTTCATGACTGTAGTATGATCGGGTATGGCTCGGTCTAAAGACAAGTGGGAAAAGCCTCTCATTGACGCTATTTCATAGAGCGAATCTTCTGTCGTAGCATCACTTAAGATATACATTGTGTAGGCAGTGAACCCGCTGCATCGACTCAAGTGGACAGGATCTGCGACCGTTACCTGCTTTAGGGCAGTGAGGATCGATTAAGGCTTCAAGTCTAGCCCAGGGATAAGGGCTTCCATTTTTGCTAGGAGTACTTCTCTTCGGGTTTTGTGGTGACTTCTTCTTAAATCTAACTCTGAAAACCCTAGGGGCTACCACTTCTACTATAACTCTACTTCGATAAGGTAATGTTGATAGCATAACAGCAGTACTTAATTGGTTGCTGCATTGACTACTTCAACGATAGCGGGATGTTTAATCCGGCGATCGGGGGAGATCACATAATACTGTTCTTTAATTTCTTGCGTACGACCAATAATTTTGACTTGATATTGAGACTCTATCATTTCCTCAATGAGTGTTGGTCCAGTAAAAATACCGTATCCCGCCTGTCCAAAGGACTTTAGCAGTGCACTGTCGTCAAATTCGGCGACAATGTTTGGTACTATATCGTGCTTTTTCAGCCATGACGAGAGTCGCTGCCTGACAGCCGCTTTTTTGCCTTGCATAAGAAATGGCTGCCCCGACATCGACTGAGGAAACCCTTTGAGGTTTAGTGACGCCAGCCGTTCTGACGCAAAAAATGTAAACCCGCTCTCTGTAAGCAGATGGTTGTACGCCTTCACGTGGCTGCCCGATTGAAGCGGCTGGTCTGTTAAAATTAAATCTAGCCTATTAACGGCTAAATCTGCCAATAAGCTATTCTGATCACCTTCGTTACAAATTAGGCGTACCGGTTCAATCATATTTAACGCAGGGCTGAGCAGTTTAAAGGCTAGTACTTTGGGTATTACATCTGTAATACCTACGGTGAATGTCAGCCAATGGGCAGGTTCTTTGGTTTTCAGAACATTTTTTAACTCATCACCCAGCTGAAAGATTTCTTCAGCATAGCTGTAAATCATTTGGCCCATTTCAGAAAGCTGCATTTTGTTCCCTTTTCGGTCGAATAAATCAATACCGATTTGCGTCTCAAAACTGCTAATTTGGCCACTAATTGTTTGGGGTGTCAGGTTCAACCGAGCACTGGCTCTAGCGATGCTACCGTCTGTAGCGACAGCATAAAAATAATACAGGTGATTGTAATTTAACGGTGTCATAAATTAGCACCATTCGAATTATTCGATGTTTATATCAATCATATTCGAATTTACTGATCTCTACAAATGGTCTATAAGTTATAGAGTCGCTAATCGCATAATCAAGTGGATATTATCTGATCTCATAAAATCATTTATTCACTTGTCCGCGATTTCCTTAGGATTCGGGTGGAGACATTAAATGAAAGTCAGCACTTATCTATTAGTTATAACGTCAATTATTTCATGTTCAGCTTTTGCAATTGAAAATATTGAACCGGATAACGACCCGCTATTACTAGCGTCTTGCATGACTTTAACGGCTGCTTCAGATAAGGAGAGTGCTAAACCTTGTATTTACTTTATTACAGGGTTTCTTTTCGCAGCCCAAGCCACCGATACTTCGATTTTAAATGAGCAAAGTGGAAAGAAGCGTAAGGTGATCCTATTATGAGCAGAGTCTATATAACTGGAAACCAATCCCCCCGCACACTTTATACCTTTTTTCGTACCAGATGATGAACCTGAAACTCGTGTGATTAATATGATTTTAAAGCAACTGTTTCCCCCAATAGATACGCTAACAGTGTTAAGAGGAACGATTTTCAAGGCATTAAAAGCTGAATATCCC
>Ga0209395_1003526_pt1 | contig 19279 bp, 23 predicted proteins | sample GOMGulsemesocosm_3_FD_184635 | JGI IMG/M metagenome (GOLD analysis project Ga0209395, IMG submission 184635) | Methane-oxidizing microbial communities from mesocosms in the Gulf of Mexico - GOM9D Gulf of Mexico (SPAdes) (version 2) | ecosystem: Environmental > Aquatic > Marine > Cold seeps... | reverse complement strand
TGACAAACAATCTTTATGGGGTTCAATTTCAAGAACTTCTTAAAAGATTTTACTCATCAGTTGATGCAGATATTGTTTACGCAACAGGTGATTTTACTCTTTGTGGAAAGAACTCAACTTCCTCAAAATGCAATTAAGGAGACGGATGTTGAGGTTCGTTTTAACTTGAACATTAACATATATGAAATGTCTTCTAGTATGAAGGTTTATTCGGCAGCGGTGGAACAACTGTAGATTGCTCTAAAATTCCTGTCAAAATATTTTAGATAATGTCCACTTTGTCGGAAAGTCAGCCATTAAAAAATAAATTAAACCGCTTCATTCTCCTCTAAAATCTCATAATGCCTTTCTACATTAACTGTAATTTCCCCCCATTTTGATTGCTTAACTCTTTTTTGATGAAATTCAAATGCGTCTTTGTTTATAAATTCTTCGTATACGTGAAATTTATTAAGATTTTTTTCATCTTGCGTTACGTTAAATACTTGATTGCCAGGCTCACATTTAGTTAATTTTATATGTATTAACAGGGCTGATTTTACAAGGGCTAAATCATTATCTGAAACGATGATATGGCCTTTAAGTATGACTTTAGACAAATGATTTCCTCCATTTTAAATGTTCTGATTTTTACTTTTGTATTTTTGTATATACCTTGTTTACTATTTTCCATTGGTCGTTATTTTTGAGTAAAGTGAGGTAATCAATATACTTCCAAGTACCCATATCCCAATGTGCTTTTACTAAAGCTGCATCATTTTCAATATCAATATCAATAGATATGATTTTAGTTGTATGTTTTCCTGGTTTATCGGTACTAAAAAAACCAAGGAAAGTTTTCATATCATATCTTTGTATTTTTCCATCAGAGTTACCTTGTACTAATGCGTCTGAATGGAAGGCTTTAGAAATCATTTGTGAATCACCTAATACACTACCTTTAAGGTAGTAATTAACCGTTTCTGTAACTGCTGATTTAGACGTTTCAACATGTTTGCTAACATGAGAAAAGCAATTAAAACTAATAATAGATAATAATAAAAAGAGTAATTTCATTAAATAAATCTTGTATGATTTTTAGGGATAAATACCATATCATAAAGTGAGATATTTGGACTAATCAATAAGTTCTGATTGGAGTTGGTAAATAAAAGAGGTTTTGAATCACTTCCTTGTGATATTTTAAATGGGGATTTTTATTAAATAATAAAGCGATCTAACTCTTTACGTAAAATATTAGATTGATTAGAAAGCTCTTTACTCATTATTTGTGTTTGAGCGACAGATTCTTCAGATTGCTCAGCAACATCTCGAATAGATACCACATGTTTATTAACTTCAGATGCGACTTGGCTTTGTTCTTCAATTGCCACAGCAATGGCGGTATTCATATCATTAATGCTTGAAACATCTTGATTTATTTCCGCTAATAATTGCCCTGCTGAACTTGCTTGTTTTGCGCTTTCTTGTCCTTGAGCTAAACACTCAGCCATAAGCATAACAATGGTTTTTGTTTTTTCTTGCAATGTATTAATTATTTTTTCAATTTCTTGAGTTGAATCTTGCGTGCGACTGGCGAGAGTTCTTACTTCATCTGCAACAACAGCAAAACCGCGGCCCTGCTCCCCCGCTCTAGCTGCTTCTATGGCTGCATTAAGTGCTAATAAGTTAGTTTGATCTGCAATGCTGCGGATCACATCTAAAACGCTTGCTATGGTTTCACTGTCTTTGGCAAGTTCTTGAACTGAAGATTCTGAGCTGTTCAATTTTTCAGATAAAACTTCAATTTGATGAATGGTTTGATCAACTGCACTTTTACCGTTTTCTGAATTTTTAAAAGTGACCTTAGCTTTATTTGCGGCTTCATGTGTATTGTGTGCTATTTCTTCAACAGTACATGCCATTTGAGTTGCAGCAGATGCAACCATATCGGTTTCTTGTGTTTGAGAAGCAATGCCTTGGTTGGTAATATCTATGGTATCGGCTAAATGTGCCGTTGTGCTATTTACAGAACCAACAGATTGGTCAACTTCTTTAACTAAGTTTCTAAAGTTGCCTATCATGGTGTTAAATGCTTGCGCCATTTCTGACAGTTCATCTTTTGTATTGGTATTCACTGTGATCGTTAGGTCATTATTAGCGGCTGCTTTTTCTATAGAACCTTTAAATTTTGTGATCGCAGTTAAAATACTGTTACTATTTAACCAGGCAAAAGTGATTGAAATAATTAATACCAGAATAAATAACAGGTAGCCTAAAACCTTATTTTGTTGTGCATTATCAGTTATCGCTTGATCGCTGATTTTTATTAAATCATTCAGTACACCATCTACTTGATGTACTAAGCTTCTCATTTCTTTTTGTAATCCACTGTTTTGATTTAATCCTAAAATGGCTTGCTCATTAACTAAATTAATAAATGCAGATTGGTATGCATCAAGACGTTCAACTATTTGATTTTTATCATAGACAGCCAAATCGCTGCTTTTTACTTCTAAACTCATTTTAGATAGGTTGTTTTTAAAGCGCTTTACATATTTTTGATCTAAGCGAAGCATAAAGTCTTTTTCATTTCTTCGAAGCTGCAGCATTTGAGCTAATAATTTATTATTGTGAGCGCCTAAAATGGACTCAACTTGATGAACTTGGTTTCTGAGTTTGCCATATAATCCATCTTTTGGATGTAAACCAATGCGCTTTTGGGAAGTTACAATTTGATTAAAATAATCATCATATTCATTCAATATTTTCTGTAATGTATCGATTTCGTTAATCGTAATATCTTTATTCTTAAATGAGCCTTTTAGTGTCTTAATTCTCTGCTCTAAACTTGTAATTCTAGTATCAAATCTTTCTGTATATTTTAGGTCTTTACGTAAAAAAAAGTCTTTTTCATTGCGTCTTAATTGCAAAAATGAAGATTCAATACCTCCAATTTGTTTAGTTACTTGTAAATCATCATGAAATGATGAAGAAGCAATAGATGCAAGTATTAACATGGCAAACATACTGACAACTAATATCGCTGTATTTAAAATTAACTTATGCTTTATTAACATAAAATTCCTTGAATAAATATCGTACCGATAACGGAACTTAAATAAAAGCGGGATTGTATACTATCTGTCATGAAAGTGTAATATTTCTTTAATATTAAATGTTTAGTGATTTTAATTGGTGAGTTTTTGATGGAATTTATAAGCCATAATAGGCGGTGTTTTAAACTTTATGAAGAAAAGGTACTTGTATTGCTCACCCATAACCTGGGCAAGCATTTTACTGGCTAAAGCCGAGTTTATTGAGGTAATTCTTATATACCATTTGGTATTTACCGCTATTTTTATACTTGAAAAGTGCTTGATCAAATTCATCACAGTGTTTTTGTTCATTAAACCCTATTGAACTAGCAACTGGCGGGAAAATATCATGAATTTCAAAGTCATTAGGTTTTAAGTTATTTTTAGAATCATTTTTCAGGCTATGTAGAAAAATATATTTATCGCCGATGCTCACATCAACCATGCCATTTGATAGTAATTTCGCTTGCTCTAATGGTTGCGCAACTTCTTTGTAATGTTTACTACGCAATACCGCTTGTTTATATTCACTACCTAATAACAATATTGCTCTTTGATAAGAGACCACTGATTTTTCTTTTAGATCAGATACTGAGTTAATTGTGTAATATTTTGATTTAAGCGAGATAGCAACATCTGAATATGCAAATACGGGTTGCGTTAAACATCCTTGAATTTCTTTTTGAGAAAATATATTTGCTGCGCCGTCAATGGTTTTGGCATTAAGCTCTTTTACTAATCGCGCATTTGAAAACATATAGCGGTAGTTTACTTTTATGTGTGGCAAATAAGTATATACACCATCAATTAAATCTTTAAAGAGTGCGGGTTTATCTTGCTCTGAAAATAAAGGTTCAAAATTTCCAAGTGCGATTGTTAAATTTTCAGCGTGAATATTTGCCGAAAAAAAGCATGTTGTAAGCGTAAAATAACAAGCCAATTTAGTATTTTTTATCATGTGATCATCTGTCCCTAATCTAATACTAAATGCGTATTAATATCTATTCTGCAGCAATATCGGTAAATTTGTAATCTTTTTTTGATTAAATGCTAAAGATTAAAGAATTAATTGCATTTCATATGCGATAAGTTAAGGTTAAGGAAATGTTATCTAATGGCATGTGAAGTTCATATAATACGTACCGTTTAGGCAGTAAGCAAAATATCAAAATGAAAAATAATAAAAATAAATGGCAATTGTCGACATATCAAACCCAAAGGCTTTCCGCGATCCCTAGCATGGCGAGTGCCGTGTCTAAAAAAATATCTTCTTTTATGTTTGCTCATCGAAAAATGGTTGATGAAGCAAGTACTTTTTTCACAACATATAAAAGTGATTTATTAAAACTTAAAAAGTTAAAGAAAAACTTATCAAATTATAGTGAACAGATAGATATTATTAATGACTATAAAAAAGAAAACGGTAAGTTACCACAAATCGTTAATCAAAACTCTACGGATAAATATCTTACTCAGCTATACAAGTTAGAACAGCAATTAAAATCAGAATATAAGTTACTGCACTCTAAAATATTGCAAGAAAAAATCAATCGTTTTGAAGCTTTAGATCACTTAACGGATAATATGCTTGATTTACTTAATAACCAGCGCACTTTTAGTCAGTTTTTAGGCACTATCGTTTTATCTACCCCGCTTCCTGATGAAGAGGTTCGCTGTATTAGAAATGAAAAATTTAAACCTATTTATATTGCAGGATTAGCTGTTGCATTATTTGAAGAAGTGAGAATAACGGAGGGTTTTAACAATGCATATTTAAATGAAACTATGCAAGATATGTTTGATAATAAAACCGATAGTTTTATGGCATTAGAGCAAAATGGGCTATCAAATGAAGTGATGGCGCAGTATAGAGAAGATGTTTTAAAACCAATGGCTAAGGCAGCGTTATTACATTCTATAGGCAGCTACTCCCCTGAAGCGCTTGAGATTTTTGCAGGCGATCGTTATCGTATGCTGAGTGTCAAAGAAAGAGCTCAACTCATTGAGACCGTGAGATTAAAATCAATTGATTATTTTAAATTTGGCATAGGGATCCCGCAAAGAAAAGCCAATACTCAAGAAGAAAAACTCGAACACACACAATTTGAACAAAAAAAACTGTCTTTTATATTATCTTTTTTTGAAAAAGAAAATAATGATAATAGTGAGCTACACAAGCTGATCCGCATTCCACTTATTTACTCTTCTTTTATGGTGTCAACCAAACCTGAGTTTAATTATAAAAAAATATATACCGCATATGATACATTGAAAGAAAGTGCGATGAATAAACAGACAGATCCAATTTTTACTAAGTTGTTTTTATCTATGGTTGGGTACTTTCCATTGGGCAGTGGTATATATTTTATAAGCCAAGAAACTCATACGATAGAAAAAGGCATCGTATCTTCTTTATATCCCGCCAAACCACATGAACCTATTTGTAAACAAATAACCCGGCAACAAATAAAATCGATGAGCCAAAAAGAAGTTGTCGTATCACCTCATACCAATGTATTTTTCACAAATACACGGCTTAAATCTGAGTTTGATCCTGAATTTTATAATTTAAAATATAAAAATACCTATACGTGGAATGCAAATGAAGTCTGGGAAGTGCAAATTCCCGCTTTAGAGTTTTGGCGAAAAGACGGTACGCGTAAAAACAATGATCAGTTAATTAATCGTGTCAGGTAATCACTGTAAAATTGGTTAAGGATACTCTCTATATTTCTAATTAGAGTATAGCTTCTGATTGTGTCGTATTTGAAAAATAAAAAAACATACTTACTTTGAAAAGGAACTGTCTTAATTTTAGTGATCTATTATTTTTAAAATTAATAAATATTTTTTTAGAGTAAGAACTTCATTTTATCACCTCGTATCATTCACTCTAAAGCTTAATAAGCTTGGGCTTTCATAGAAAAAATTAAAAAATAAAAATAATACAAACCCCACCTAATGGGTACAAATGTTAATTAAATGTGTTGACATGTTCATTTTTGCTATTTATATTAAATTCACGCTGTACCCAATATGGTATCTTTTATGTGTTGGTGTTCAGTATAGATTGGGATTTAATCCCTTGATATTTATGCAATTAAGGAAAATTAAAATGAAAACAGAAACAAAGTTATTTGCTTTCAAACTAGCTGAAAAAAAACAAGATGTAAAAGCTGAAGAAAAATGGAAAGCACGTGAAGGTGTTGCTACTGCTGGTTGTTCTGGTCCTTGGGCTAGATCACGTAAATGGGGCAGCCGTACAGATGATGGTATCTGGTGTTAGTAACTAATATTATAGTTTTCTAAGCCTTATTTATTTAAGGCTTTTTATTTTCTAACGGTCCATTTTATGATGAAAAAAATTTTAATTGTTACTAATACTCAAGACTTACATGCAGATCTCATTGTTCAAATAATAAAAAGTAAAGGTTATGACTGCTTCAGAGTTAACTTAGATCATTTCCCAAGAGATTATCAAATCAACCAACAATTTTTGAATGGTCAATTAACAGGTGAAATTACACATATACCTTCAGGAAATCGAATCAATTTAAATGAAATTTCTAGCGTATGGATGAGAAAGGTTGCTGAGTTTAGTTACGTAAGTTCAAATTTAACAAAGCAAGAATCAGCCTTTGCACAACAAGAAACAGAACAGGCTGCCTTTGGTTTTTTATATTCCTTAAATTGTTTTTGGATGAGCCATCCAATCTCTATGAGAGGTGCTATGTTCAAAGGTGAACAGCTAAATAGAGCATTAAAAATGGGGTTTAAAATTCCAGACTCATTAGTTACAAATATTCCTAATAGTGTGAAAGCATTCAATGAACAAACTGAAGTTGACACAATATATAAAACCATGTCTTCGTCAGTATTAGCTGCTGATGGAGTCAAAACAAATGAAGTTATTTCAACAGGTATTCCTACGACAATTATAACTGACGAAATGTTAGATGATTTAGACTCAGTCAAAGAATTGCCTTGCCATTTTCAAACTTATATTGAAAAGCAATATGAATTGAGGGTAACGGTCATAGGTCAAAATATTTTTGCGGCAAAAATAGACTCTCAAGCAGATGAAAAAACACGTATTGATTGTAGGGATCTGTCAGCTGAAATTGGTTACTCTTCTATTGAATTACCAGAGGTATTTAAACAACAGTGTTTAGATTTCGTTGCTAGCTATGGATTAAATTATAGTGCGTTAGATTTTATTGTTACACCTAGTGGGGAATTTGTTTTTTTAGAAAATAATCCCAATGGTCAATTTTTATATGTGGAGCAATTAGTTCCTGAGTTAAAAATGCTAGATGCTGTTGCAAATACTCTTATCAAGGAGGGGAAATGTCACAACTAGTAAATAGCTATATTGCACGTATTGAAGAGCTTAGGAACAGTAAGGTACTTATTTTAGCTGCATCAAACTTAGAGCAAGAAATTTTACCTACACTTTATAATAAACTTCAAAATATAGGACATGTACCTCGCTTAGATGTTATTTTGCACTCTAGGGGTGGAGTTGTTAATGCTGCACGTCGTATTGCTTTGATATTAAGGAAGTTTACTGAACATCTTACTTTCATAGTACCGTATTATTGCGAATCATCAGGAACCATTTTAAGTTTATCAGCTAATGAAATTATTGCTGGTGATCTTGCTATTTTTACACCTATTGACCCACATCTTCATGGTGGAAATAGTTCTGAGGGTGCTGATTCATCAATGTCCTGTTTAGATATCAAGAATTTTGGTGAAATGTGTCAAACTTGGTTTAATGTTGATGAACAAGAGGCTAAAGAGCAATCTTTATCTCTATTGTGTAATAGTATATTCCCCCCTAGTTTAACTGCTTTTTATCGTACAACACTTGAATTACAAAAGATTGGTGAAGAGTTAATTAGCTTTCAGTTACCGCATTTATCACAAGAAAAACGTAGTGAAATTATAACTCATTTAATGTCTGAATATCATTCACATAACTACGCAATAACGCACGAAGAAATGGAACAAATAGGTATTAATATTGTTCATGACAATTATGTTGAAGAACTCGCTTGGAAAGTCTCTAGCTTCATACAAGAAACAATTGGAGGAGCATTACGCAATTCAATTGATGAGCCTTGGTATGACATATTGATAGGTTCAACTGAATCAATACAAATAAGAAAAAACCAAATGAATGACTTTTCACCTAGCTGGGAATTGATGGAGTAATTTTGTCTATTTATATAAATGAAATCTTGAGAATTTTTATTGGTCTTATATTGTTGAGCGCAGCTTGGGGGAAAACTAAAACTTTTTCATCATTTGTGAACAGTTTGAATGACTCTTTTGGAGTTACTGAGAAAACGAGTACTGTTTTAGCGCTAATAATTATTATAATTGAATTGGTATTAGCAACAGGGCTATTAATAAAATTTAAAAATGTTCAATTGCTTATGTTAATTAACTTAGGCCTATTTAGCCTATTTACATGCGTAATAATATTTTTACTTATTAAAGACAAAGCGGTTAGTTGCAACTGTTTTGGAGAAGAAAAACATCCCATCTCTTTTTTAGATCTTATGCGCAATTTTATTTTCATTACAGCTATTAGTGTTTATTTATTTTTACCACAACATAGCATTGAATTGAGCATGGGCACTATGTTGTTATTGTTTTTCGCTTCAATCATTTTAACTGTATTGAGCATTAACTTTAATAAAATCTTCATGACATTAACTATTTCAATTCAAGGAGATAATTAATGCCCTCGGAACTAATCTACCTAATATTAATGATACTAAGTTGTAGTGTTATTATAAATTTAAAACTTACTTTTAAAATTTTATCTATAATAAATAGCCCTAAATCTTTGGAGCTTCCCTTGCCTTTTGAAAAGGGGGATTTGTTGCCTGAAATCAATGTTAGTTCTTTGAATAATGATAAAGAAATTAGTTTAATAGAAGGAAATAAAGCGAAAGTATTGCTTTTCTTGTCCAGTGGTTGCCCTAAATGTAAAGAAAAATTGCCTGAAATTGAACCTATTATTGACCTTTTACCCGAAGCTGGCTTAGATATGTTTTTCATAGGATATGAATCTAGAAAAAAAATTAATAAATTTTTAGCACTTAGCCCTTTATCTAAAAATACTTTTATCGCAAATTCTAAAAGTTATAAAAAACTGAACCCTAATTATAATTCTCCATCTTATATTTTTACTAATCATTCTTCCGAAATAGAAGCTTTAGGTACGATTGGAGATGAAAATTGGCTTAGTTTTATTCAGCAAATGCAAGACTTTCAATTGGAAATTAATAATGGATAGTGTTGCAAGAAAACCCAATCAGCATTTTAAACGCCTAATGTTTGTTAAGGAGTATATTAACAGATTATTGTTTGGATTATTTATCATGTTGTTGACTGTGATTAGTCAATTAGCATTTCCAAAAGCGATATCGTATTTTATTGATAATGCTCAAGAAGAACATTCAAGACAATGGTATATATATATTGGATTAGGCATGTTTTTTTTAATTGTAATTCAAGCATTTGCTACCGCATTAAGATATTATATATTTGAATCTGCAGGTTTAATGATAGTTACAAAAATTAGACGAGTTTTACATGCTGCTCTTATAAATCAGAGTATCAGTTTTTATGATAAACATAATATTGGGGAGCTAACTAACCGTTTATCATCTGATGTAGAAATGTTACAAGATACGCTTACAATGGGGTTTGCTATATCATTACGTTCTGCATGTGTTCTCTTTGGCGCAATGATAATGCTGTTAACTATTTCACCAATACTTAGTTTTATATTACTTATCATTTTACCTCTTAGTCTTTATTTTGGTAAGTGGGCTGGTGAAAAGGTAAAAAAGAAAGCAAATAATATACAACTCAGCCAAGCTATGTGTGCTAAATCTGCACATGATAATTTTTCAAACATAAAGCTGGTTCATGCTTTTAATGGGCAAGATAAAGCAAATAGTTTGTATCACAATGCAACTGAAAAATCTTTTAATGTATCTCTCTCATATACTAACTTTTTAGCCAAGTTTCAGGGATTATCCTCTTTTGCCTTATATCTAACTCTAATGATTATTTTAATGACCGGGGCAAACTTTATCGCTTCGGGTCTTTTGACTGTTGGAGAGCTAACGAGTTTTGTTATATATTCGGCGATGCTTTCAACTTCAGCTGGTGCCGTTAGCAGCTTCTGGACAGATTGGATGAGGGCAATTGGCGCGACAGAACGAATATTTGAAATAATAGACCAAGCAGAAATCGATTTAAAAAAATCAGAAAGTGCATTGGAATTACAAGGAAAAGTTGAGTTTAAAAATGTCGATTTTTCTTATCCTGAGAGAGCAAACAATCTTGCCTTAGAGAACTTTAATTTATCAATATTAGCAGGTGAGAAAGTGGCTTTGATTGGCCCTTCTGGTGCAGGAAAGTCAACGGTAGTAAGTTTACTACTGGGTTTTTATAAAGTTAATAAGGGGTCAGTACTTTTTGATAACATCCAAATGGAACAATTATGTACAGAGGCTTTGCGGGAAAATATTGCTATAGTTGAGCAAGAACCATCTTTATTTTGTAATAGTATTTATGACAATATAGCATATGGAGGAAAGTGTAATGGTACCTCTATGGAAGATGTAATTCGTGTCGCAAAACTTGCAAACGCACATGATTTCATTTCTAACTTTCCTAATGGATATGAAACTCTAGTTGGGGATCGTGGAGTACAGTTATCAGGAGGGCAAAAACAAAGAGTTGCGATAGCTCGAGCACTATTAAGAAATCCTAAAATCCTTATCTTAGATGAGGCTACTAGCGCACTAGATACCGACAGTGAACAACAAGTTCAAAGTGCTTTAGATAACTTAATGGAAGGGCGCACAACAATAATGATTGCCCATCGTTACTCTACTATTGCTAAAGCAGATAAAGTGGTTGTTTTAGATTCGGGAGAGATTATTGATCAGGGTTCTCATTTCGAACTAAGCCAAGTAAAAACTAATTTATATACACAATTAGTTCAGCCTCAAAAAGTAAAAAGTGAATGTATATAATTCGGCTCTATTATAGGTGTTAGATCTCTAACACCTAGTAGTACTTTACCAAGGCAAAACTTCACCATTTGAATGTCTAAATACGCCTGATGCTTTTAAGGTAAGTTCATCTATCAATTCAACAATACGCATTGCTGCAACATCAGCACTGATATCGCCGTTATTATTCACCATATCGGTTTGTACATAACCAGGATGGTAAATGCCCACTGCAATTTTATCTTGCTCTAAGTCTTTAGCCAATGACATACCTGCAGCATTGAGCGCTGCTTTTGACATTCTATAGCCATATCTTCCACCTGAGCCATTATCAGCAATAGAGCCCATTCGAGAGGTGATTAACGCAATTTTACTACCAGAAGTTAAATTGCTCAATAGAGACTGACAGACCTTTAGTGGTGCAACAGCATTCACTTGAAACTGCTCGTTAATAGTGTCTAAATTTAAATTACTTAAGCTTTCATCTCTTAAAATACCCGCATTATTAATAAGTACATCTATGGTTTGCGCGCCAATAGCATCACACATTGCATTTATACCAGCATCTGTAGCCACATCTATGTTTTCAACGATTTCAACATTTTCATTTGCTAAAGCATTTAATTTTGCTGAAGTCTGTCTACAAAGGGCGATAACTTTACTACCTTGATGTGCATATATACTAACCATAGCTAAGCCTATCCCACGATTTGCGCCTGTGATCACAACCGTTTTTACTGCTTTCATATTATCTTTCCCTATTGGATTACTTTTTTTTATCTTTTAAGATATTGGTATTAAATATTAAAATACAATTATCAGATGAATTTTTTGTTCCATTTTTATGTATTTATTTTTTTTGTATTTCTTCTAGTTGTTTTAATGAGTCTAAAAACTTACTTTCAATAAAGTCTTTTTCTTTAATGATATGAGTTGAGCGTTCATTTGCATTTTTTAATTCTTGCTCTAGTTTTATTACTTTTTTATTTAATGTATCTGACTTAGCGTTTAAATTGCTGTTAATGCCCTTCTTATTTTTTTGCTTTAAAGTTTCAAGCTCTTTCCCTTGAGCCATTAATTTACTTTTATAATCACTTGCAGCTTCAATCAATTGCTGTTGTTGTGCTTTGTATTTAGCTGCTTGTGCCGTTAATGCTTCATTATGTTCTGCATCTAACTTTTGTTGTTGTGCATCAATTAAAAACTGTTCTTTTTCTTTTTGTAATGACTCTACTTGATCATATTGCGCATAAAGTTTAGTTTTTGTGTGTTGTAATCTTTTTTTACTTGTAACAAGCTCTCCTTTTAGCCTTTTTATGAGCGCCCGAGATTTATCTAATTGCGCTTCTAGTTCTGATATTTTTTCATCATCTTGTGGATTAGAACTATTTTGGTGTAAAAGCTTTAATTGATTTTCAAGGATCTCATGTACAGAAGTGAGTTCATTTAAAGTCGCAGTATGTTTATTTACAGAGTTAAGTGCATCGTTGACGGACTCTTGATAAATAGGTAAATATTCATCTTTTCCTACTTGACTAGAAAGGCGGTTTACTGATTGTGAAACGCTCCTAAACTCTCGAAACATAAAAAGTAAAATTAAAAACCAGCTAGTGATAACTACTAACCCAATATCAATTGCTATTATTTCCATTACTCTTTCTGGCAACATAGGTATCTCCAGTTTAAAAATAATATAGTAAGTTATTAATTTATTGTGTTTTTATTTAAAGCTTAAGTTAAACAACTTGTTGTTCATTATAGCTGCAATTGAAATTACTGCCTATACTCAAAGTTTGATTCTATTTCATACGTCTCTTTTCAAAAAGCAGGGTTTTATGAAAATATTAGTAGTTGATGATAGTTTAGCGATGCAAGCAATTGTTCGGCGTGGTTTAGAAAAATTTGGTTATAAGACTTTAGATATTAGACAGTCATCAGGCGCTATTGATGCATTGAATATTATAGATGAATGGAAACCTGAAATTGTATTATCTGATTGGCATATGCCTGAAGTTTCGGGCTTAGAGCTATTAAAGGAAATTATACAAAGGGAGCTGCCAATACAAACGGGCTTTGTTACAACAGTTAATGATGAAGACTTGATAGCACAAGCGATTGAATGTGGTGCATGCTTTGTTTTAAGTAAGCCTTTTGAAGACGAACAATTACATAAAGCGATTTTACCTTTAGTACAAGGAGCAAGTGAAAGTGAAAGGCTTTTGAATGATGAAACGGATGAGCTGGCAGCTAGCAGTGATCTTGTTTTGCCAAAGCTAAGTCAATTAGAGAAAGTGATTCATCGTTTTTTGAGTGATAAAATAACCTTAAAAGAAGCGCCTACACAGCAATTTTCTTTAGATAAAAAAATACCAACAGTATTGGCATTATTTGAAGATGTTGAGAGTCAAAAGATACGTGCTTTAGCTATTTTAGAGCTTTACGCCGCATGTGTTTTAGGAGGGATTAAAAGTGAGATGCCGAAAACTCAGATTATGAAAATGATTAACGATAAGATGCTGACTAAAAAAATGTTAGATAGTTGTGAGGGCGTAATGTCTGATTGCGCATTTGCATTTTTAGATCGAAAAACCCGTAAAAACTTGAGGCTAAAAAGTGTGAGTTTTACTTCTCAAAGTTTTCCAAAACTAGAGGTGTTATTTCAAAAGCCCGCTTCTCAACGAATTGATATCTTATGTGATGCTGATGGATTCGAATCTAGTTACATAACTGTATTAAGCTCGTAAATTGCATTTTATACCTTTATAAGTCATTTTTTAAAAATTAATAGTTTGAAATTGATGCGAGTTTTTCTAATTCATAACTTGTAAATATTTTTCAAAATTATCAGAGCTTACAGGTGAGTTATTGCCAAATTTTTTTATATAAGTGCTATTTTTTTGGCTAAAGTATTAATAAAGGTTTTTAAAGACAATCCGTAAATTGTATTTATTCCTCTTTTAAAATTATAACGTGTTAATGAATTTATTTTACTATCTAATGGTAACTCTGCATGTTGAAATTGTGATTGTAATTTTGACCCTGAAAATATTCTCAAAAATGCGGCATCAGCAATCGCTTTAGTACGTTTTTGATTTGCTAAGTTTTGTAAGTTAACAGTACATACAGATAATGTAATGCAGTCCGAAGTTCGAATTTCACTTGAAGGTGGAAGCTTTCCTTTCATTAAGCAATTTAAACTTTCAGGAGATAGTTTTTCTATGGTAATGGGCCCTTCATTACTTTCAAATGTAAGTTTTATGGTATCAAGTAAGTAAAAAATATCTCCACAGTCTTGCTATTGCTCATTATTGTTTTTAACAATTAAAGAATTTGTATTATGGCTATTTTTTTCAAATAGATTGAATGTATTTTTACCTATTATTTAATTGACTGAAATTAATTTGATATAGAGTGTCAACCATTCTGTTGTTATCGCGTTATAAATAATAGAAATAGAAGTCAATTTTATAGAACAGTCATTGTAATTACGGTGTATATGGATCAAAATTGTAATCGAAACATTACTTTATACGGACATCATGTTATTTCTGTGACGGATGAAAATTCTGAGCCAGTACAAAAAGTTGCCGCGCTTACTATGGAGGCTTTTTTAATGGATATTGAAAAAAGAGCATATCATATGGCTATTTTTGCGTGTGGTAGTCATGCTGATGCGTTAGATTTATTGCAAGATAGCATGATTAAATTGGTGACCAATTATAAAAACAGGCCATCAAATGAATGGAAGCCTTTATTTTATAAAATATTACAAAATAGAATTAGAGACTGGCACCGGCACCAAAAGGTGAGAAACTTAGTGTTTTTTTGGAAATCAAATACCTTAGATGATGAAACTGACGTTTTTTCATCACAAGTTGACTATTCCAATCAAACAGCTACACCGGATAAAGAATTTGAAAAATCAGATCAACAAGCAGCAGCCCTTAAACATTTGAAACAGTTATCAGCTAAGCAGCAGCAATGTTTTTTATTACGAAGTTGGGAGGGGCTGTCAGTGGCTCATACTGCAGATGCAATGGGATGCTCTCAAGGTAGTGTAAAAACACATTACTCTCGTGCTGTAACAAAATTAAAAACGCTAATGGAAGAAGATCATGACATCACCTTCTAATGAAAATCAAAATGATACAACGGCTAAAGTAATGAACCAGACTTTAGATGCTTCGGTTAATAACCTGTCTGAAAAGATTGTATCTGATTTAGAGAAAGCCCGAAATACGGCTTTAATGCAAAGCTCTAGGGGTAGAGATAAAACATCATTTTTTACTTTATTAGAGATGATTTTTAATAATATGATATTCAAAGTATCGGCACCAATAGCTGTTGTTGTTTTAATATCTTTAACAATGACACATCAGCCTACGTCAATGGTGCCTCAAATACCTTTGGCTATGCTGAATGCTCAAGTCCCGACGGAAAATTTAATGCTACTAGAAGAACTAGAATTTATAACTTGGCTGGCTGAGAATGAACAAAACGCACTGTTATAGCATGTTATTTGTTATGAGCTTTACAGCTTATGCTGAGCCTAAAAATCCGCAGGAAATACCTGATATGGCTTTTTTTGAATATTTAGCTGATATGGTTGAAGTAGATGGACAATTGGTTGGGCCATTAGATTTAAATCCTATTTCAGCCAATGTTTTACCAGATACAGCGAGTAGTAAAGTTAAATTAAAATTAGATAAAAATGATACGCTTAAATCAGATACTAAAAATGCAAAAAATAATACTTTGGAGGATAAAAATAATGGCTAAATTAATCTTTGTTACTTTTTTATGCTTTATTTTTACCCCCCAAGTTAATGCGCTTGAGTGGAATAAGTTAGGAAGTGAACAACAAAACGTATTAAAACAATTCTCTTCTAAGTGGGACACTTTACCTGCAGATAAACAAAAAAAGCTGCAAGTAGGCGCAACCCGCTGGCTTGAAATGGATGCACAAAAAAGAACTGAAGTTTTAAATAAGTTTGATAACTGGCAAAAGCTTGACCCACAAAAGCAAATAAAATTAAAACAACAGTTTGATAAATTTAAACAAATACCTGCACAAAAGCAGCAGCAGTTAAGAAATGCACATGAAAAGTTTCAACAATTACCACAAGAAAAACAGCGTAAGTTAATGGATAAATTTAATAAACGAAATATGAAAAAAATGAACAAAAAAGCACAAGATAAAATGAGACAAAAAAACAGAGGACACTAATGCCCTTACTTTGTTTAGTTGTTAAAAGATATAACCTAGGCTAACAGACCAGGTATAAGCATCATAAACACTTGCAATATTAAGTGAGGTATCAATATCAACTGACCAAGCATCATTAATATCGTAAGAAGCATAAAGTGCAAATTGACCATAACTCTCATCACCAGAAATGGAATTGAGTGCTGCTGAGTTATTTGTAGGGTTTCTTGTTGTCCCGTTTGGTTTGGTATTCACATCCCTGCCATTACGAGATATTAATATAGAGTCGCCTGATACAAGGTAATTCCATGTTAATAGCCCGCCTAGCATTAGACCTGTTTCATCTTTTAAAGGGATATAATATGCTGCTGATAAGCTTGAACTAATGCTAGATGAGTTTCCTGAACTTTTTTCTGTTGTGACTTTTTCAGGATCACCTTCTTTCTGTGGAGCTTTAACTTGGTATTTATCAAAATCCCAATCACTATATAAACCACTAATTAAAATACCATAAAACCAATTATTTATAGCAAACCCATAACCAACTGAGCCACCAAAAGACGAAGAATCAATATTTTCATTATTGATATTTTGTTTTCGTTTAAGCCCTAAAATTTTAGTATCCACTTCAGATTGGCTATAATTTGTAGAAAATGACCAGTTATCTAAATAATAGCTTAAGCTTGTGCCAACAGTGGTTAAGTCTACATCTGCGTTAACTCTGTTGTCATAGTTTTTATCATCTTGCCAATTTTGATAATTTAAACCTAAGCTCAGATCATCCGTTAAGTTGGCTGAAAAAGAAATAGCATTGCCAACAGGGGTGAGTGTGATGGTTTCATCTTGTAATACAACTTGGTATTCCTGTTGTCCGTAGCTGATATCAATACTTGCGGCATTTGAATCGCTAGATATGGCTAAAAAAAATAATGAAAGAAAACCGGGAACAAATTTAGTTATTTTTTGACTGTGCAAAACAAGCCTTATATTTAAAAAGAAACTTATATGCTTTGAGTGTAACTAAAAATTGGGAAATAATGGGGATAATTGATAAAAATAATTAAGAACTTACTTTAACATGTAAAAAAGCAGCTTTTAGCTGCTTTGGTGAATTACAAATAATGATAACTGGTATTAGCTTCTAATCTTCGTCAGTTAACTCTTGAATACATTGACGAATTGCTTTTTTAGTGGCTTTTTTAGATTCAGATGCTGCTGTGAATTCTTCTAAACTTACAGAGTTGTTTTTGTCAGCATCCATCATATCAAAAACAGATGTTGCTTTAGTCTCCATTGCAGCTTTTAATTCAGAGAAGTCTACAAAGCCATCAACATTAGTATCCATAGAATTAAATTTGTCTTCTTTAGATATAAAGCTATCAGCTGATGGTACGACAATATTATCATCACCTGTCTCTGTTTTTAAATCACTGACACATGAAACAATGTCGTTAGCTATTTCGGATAAATCAATCGCATTACCATGCCTGCCTTGACTAAATTCTGCTAGTGATAAAACACCATCTTGATCAGTATCTTTTCTAGATAATTTTTTTTCTGCTTTTGCTGCTATCGGATCTGTCATCTCAGCTAAAGTGATTTCACCACTTTGATCAACATCTATTCGATTGAATTTTTGCTCAGCACTGTATCCAGGTTTACCTTGTTTACCACCTTTTCTGTGTTTTTCTGCTAATACTTGTGGTGCAGATAAAGCTGCTGTTACTGAAATTAGACCCGTTAATACTGCAATATTTAGTTTTTTAGTCATCTTAGTCATTTAGAACTCCATCGGGGATAAAAGTGATTTCAAAGATTAAAACGCACTAGATGAAGTTTGGTTGACACTAAAGTGTAAATAATTTCCTTTTTTAATTTAAGTGGCTAAATTAGCTAACAAATATACCTTTGTGATTGTTAATAACAAAATCTATCGCCTTATTTACCACCTGATCTGCAGAGTTAGCCATAAAAAAACCACTTTGAGTAAAATCGGCTATCCAACCATAATTTGTACCTTCAACGGTAAAGTCATGCTCTTTATTTTTTAATTGCTCTAGGTTTTGTGTGAAGTGGTTTTCTAAAGGTTGTGTGTGAAGAGGGTCTTCTGTTGGCCAGTGATTAATACCTGCGCCAAAATTGTATACTTGAGATACACAATTTGTAAGTGAGTTTGAATGTAATTCAATGCTTCCTGCACTGATACACCAATGAGATTCTGAGAATTTAATTTCAACACCACTATGATGTATGCGAATTCTCTCTAACATTTCTAATATTGAAATTTCAGACATATATTTCCTTATATAGTCTTTTTTATGTTAATCACTATTCTGGTGCAATAATTCAGATTTAACAACTAATTATTATAAATAGCTTTATATATGACTATTTATACATTATTAAAATCTAAATTTCCCCCCTAATGCCCACATTTTTATACCTTCACCTTCAAGTTTATAATGTGACCACTCTATAAATACACTCAATTTATCTGTTAATTTGTAGTCGGCATTTATACCATAATAAATATCTGTACTACTCGTTTTTGTATCTATTTGTTTGATATTTAGCTGTGAATTTGTTCTAAAATCACCGCTCCAATTATATAAACCTAGCTTTGCTGATAAAGTAAAATCATCACTCAGGCTATAGTGATACAGACCTGATAAAGTAATACCATTAGCTGAATTTGGGTGAACATCTTTTGTGTTTTCTATAAATGATTCAGGGTCTGTTACCTCGGCTGCAATATTGATATCAATATCCCTTAAGTCTAAATATCCTAACTCTATCGATACATTTTCTATTACCTCAAAGCCAATATTAAGTTGCCACCCTGTTCGGCTATCATCAATACTCACATCTGTTATATCAACCCCATTACCTGATAACTTATGTTTTATCTCTTGAGCTGACTGGCTGCCTGATACCTTGCCTAATGCACCACT